>Ga0315298_1000058_pt1 | contig 198939 bp, 205 predicted proteins | sample WHS_1_MG_FD_203077 | JGI IMG/M metagenome (GOLD analysis project Ga0315298, IMG submission 203077) | Extremophilic microbial mat communities from Washburn Hot Springs, YNP, Wyoming, USA - WHS_1_MG | ecosystem: Environmental > Aquatic > Thermal springs > Hot (42-90C) | place: USA: Wyoming... | reverse complement strand
GAAATCTGATCCGTGATTCCTTCTCGATCTTTTCATCCCCTTGCTCCTTAAGTTTCGCCACCTCCGGCGGCTTGGATTATGCAAGGTTACCACTTAACGACCTGTCCAGTTTTTCGCAGCCACCTCTATTAATCGGGTGATGGCTTCGATTTGTTGTCTTCCTAGTGATGGGTAAATCGGCAAACAAAGTATCTTTCTCGAAGCGGCGGATGCTTCAGGAAGATTGTTCGGGTGAGCTGACGGCAATCCGCGATACATCGGAAACTCCGAAATCAGGGGGTAAAAATAGCGACGAGGATGGATACTGTGATTTTTGAGTTTTCGATAAAGATCGTCTCGGCTGATAGGATAATTGGGTTCCACTAGAATCGGAAAATAAGCATAGTTTGCAACTGTTTCACCTATATCGTTCAGGCAGCGAATTCCGTTTACACCCTTCAATTGTTCACGGTATGCAGCGTCGATTTCCTTTCTGCGCGCAATAGCCTGGGCGGTATATTTCAACTGTAGCAAGCCTAGTGCTGCATTGAATTCGCTCATTTTGCCGTTGATCCCCGGCATCACTACAGTTGCTTCGTCCGCAAAACCGAAATTTTTCAGATGGTCGATGTGCTCCTTGGTCTTGGCATCTGGACAAACAATTGCCCCGCCTTCGAAGGTGGTGAATACCTTGGTGGCATGAAAACTCAGCACCGAAAGATCGCCATGCCGCAATATGCTGCCTCCTGTGTCTTGCCCCCCGAATGCATGCGCTGCATCGTAGATGACCTTGAGGTTGTACCGATCAGCGACTTCCTGGATTGCATCTACATCGCATGGATGACCATAACAGTGCACCGGCATGATAGCCGTGGTCTGCGGAGAGATGGCTGCTTCGATTTTTGTGGGGTCAAGGTTGAGGGTATTAGGGTCGATGTCTACAAATACTGGCCTGATGCCATTCCACAGCAATGCGTGAGATGTCGCCACGAAGGAATAGGGCGTGGTGATCACTTCCCCCGTGATTCGAAGTGCCTGTAAAGCGGTGATCAGCGCAATGGTGCCATTGGTGAAAAGGGAAATATGTTCTATGCCTAGATGATCGCAAAGGGCGCTTTCTAGTTGCTGATGAAATGGACCGCCGTTGGTCAGGATTTTGCTTTCCCAGATTTTTTCCAGATAAGGGATGAACTCTTCTAGGGGCGGAAGAAAGGGCTGGGTAACATAAATCGTTTTTTTCGTCATTGCGGCAATATTCAACTGGTCAGAAATTGGATTCTGCTTCGAAGAATTTCGTTCGATGGCATGAGGTCACGGCGAGCAAGAAATGAATCCAGCATTTCTGGAGATTGCCAGATTGCATCGCGCTGGATTTCCTCCAGGCGCAAGTAGTGCAATATCCGTACGTCAGCCAAGTCCTGAGGGTAGGCCTGTTCAAAACGTGGATCGTTGGGGAAATTGTAGCGTGGCTCCAGAGCAATGCGCGGAAGATCGAGGTCATGGATCGATAGTGTGAGCGCAACCTGTCCTTGGAAATAACCTACATTGGATAATTTATCGGACAAGTTTGCGGCAAAGGTTTTTGCCAAATCGGGCATCATTGCTGCAGGGATGAACACGGCGCCGAAATTGTAGTAGGCCGGTCCGAAACGTAATTGGGGGGCATGAAACATGGTGCCCCAGCCTGTGTGCTGATAAAGGTCCTTGGGAAGCGCCCTGCCATATATCTTCAGAAGACTTTTCCAGGTTACTTCCGGCTGACACAGAAAGGGTGGAACATGGGCTATGACCCCGGCTATGGCAGGAGATTCGCGCAACGATAACAGAAGATCATCCACGCCTCGTATGAACATCGTATCGGCGTCGGCCATGAGAATGAAGTCCGCGTCGGTTTCGACAAAGAAGCGGTCGAGTCCCGTGGCATGGTAAGAAAGCGTTTTAAAGTCTTCGCGGGGAACCCATCGCCAGGATACATTTTCGTCTGCCCAAGGTTGGGTCGCGCCGATATCATAGGGTTCCATGTCTTCCCCTACGCTTACGACCATCTTGATGGTTGTGCTTTGTCCCGCACATGCGACAGCTGATTTGTAAAGATATTCCACTTGCCTGAAAAAATAGGGTTTGGGGCTGATTGGTACTCGAATCTCGAGCGCGATGGAATGACTTTGTTGAGATATTGGGTTATTCATGAAATGGTCTTGTCATTATGGATATTGCAGGTCTTGCCGCATGGGACGGCATTTTTTTCCGTCATTGCGTTCAGAGTTTCAGACTGCGCTGCAAATTTCAGCATCGTCGATTAGGTTCTCGTTTCAATGCGAAATATTAAGCAGCAATCATGCCAGGTCGGTTCCATGTCAGTCTGCTGATCAAAGTCTGGAATGCCGCCATGGAAGTTTACCATTCAGTATGGGGCGAGATCTATGAAGGGTCAGCAATACGGTACATTGTACCGATCACGGTATTTATGACTTTTCGGGGGAGCCCCCGCTTTAAAATTAAGTAGGATGCATTGATTGCTCTAGTCAAAATCCGGGGCATATTGCCGCGTATGCATATTGCCGCGTATGGTAGTCAAATTTTATACGCACCAACAACGGTTAAATGCGGCAGAGCATTTTGGTCGGCAGGAATAATTCTTCCACATAGCCTTTTCGCGTCCAATGCGGGCTGCGGCTCGCTCTTCGCAGGGTTGGTTCCTTTTCCACCATTTCGCTGACGCGGAGTTGGGATATGCCAGGCTGATCTGTGCTACCCTGACTTTCCTGGTTGATTGAGAGGAAAGCGGCATTTAGCCGGGCAATTTCCGCGATATAACCACGCGCCTGCTTTTCCGGGATTTCGGGGAGGCTGTCCCGGTTCAGTATCAGGTCATATGCCGCGTCACAACTGGAAAATTTCCAGTACGGAAGTAGTACGATTGGCTGCCCAATATCAGGCTCTCCATACAGACACACAGCGTCTTTCCCCAGCGCTTTCAGCAAGAACCAGCCTTGCATCATGCTTACTGAGGGAATGTCGATGATCGTGTAGCGGGGTACGCCTAAGCGAATTGTCTGTAAAGCTGTTCCGCCGAGCCCCCCGCCTATCTCGCAAAAATTAGACAATCCGAATGTCGATGCAATTTCGCGCATGCGCCAGCTAGTGTAAACGTCATCGGGAACGCGTGGGTCGATTATTTGCCCGTCTACAAAGAGACCAAACTCGCCGATAACAGGTGGTCGCCCGATGCGGGCACCCACTGTGGATTCGATACGATCGACCAGTTCCGTCGCGCTAATTGCGATGTTCTCTCCGTATCGTCCCTGCTCGGGGTTTTCATGCGGAAGGGCGCCGATTGCCTCGGCCAGGGATGCCAAGCGATCAAGCAACAAAAGCACGCTGGCTTCCCTGGCTTCTCATGCGACCGACATCGCCTTGAAGGCGCCAGGCCCCGTGCCCAGGCCGTATCCTAATCCGGTGCGTAACCCGTTTCGCATGAAAGATGCGAAACCAGTAATGTCGCCTTCTGCCATGAGGCGGTAAAATTCGCCATGGAATTCGTGTTTGACCATTTCCCAAATACCAGAGTGTGGTTGGTCTATGGGGGCAATGTGTTTCGACTCATTGCTTACCATCGCATGGTAGGAAGCAAGCAGGCGGCTGGCAATCTCGATATCTTCCTGTCCCGCAGGGGAAGGATCGAGATACAGCCGTTCGCATATTTCTGGGGAGTGCGCGAAGTGGTGTAGCGCATGCCAGAATGAGTTTCTGGGGAAGGTGTGAAGGGGATGTTGGCTGACATTGAATGAAATCTCTTCGCTTGTCATCGACGCTCTTCCATATGGTTTTTCAGCCATGTGAATATCAATTGGGCAGCTAATCCCTGGGCGGGACGGCAACCCGGATTCGGTGATGACATCCTACTTGTGTCAAGGTACACTTGCAACATCCCTTAACATGTTCGCATATCGATCCTCCTGCAGATATAAGGAGCGGATTTATAAAGACCACATGAGCGAAATGATCATTCCACTGATTCTTTCCGGCGGCTCCGGGTCCCGTCTGTGGCCGGTATCCCGCGAATCCCACCCCAAGCCCTTTATGAAGCTGCCAGATGGGGAAAGCCTTCTGGCCAAAACGTTTTCCAGGGCTGCGTCCCTTGAAGGAGTTTCCGAGATATTGACGATCACCAATCGGGAATACTATTTCAAGAGCCGGGACGAGTATCTTGAAGCGAAGAAATCCTGCCCGAAGGTTGCGGACACCTATCTCCTCGAGCCTTTCGGCAGGAACACGGCGGCTGCAGTTATTCTCGGCGCCCTGGATGTGGCTGCGAGGTATGGCGGTGAAACCCTGATTCTCGCCATGCCGGCAGACCACCTGGTCGAAGATGTCGATGCTTTCCGGATTGCAGTGAGCAAGGCTTCCGAACTCGCAAGGCAGGGGCGTCTGGTGACCTTCGGCATCACTCCGGGTTTTCCAGAAACCGGATTCGGCTACATCGAATGTGGGGAGCCCGGGGCGGATGCGGGATCGGGGATGGTGAGCCGATTCGTCGAAAAACCGTCTCTCGACAGGGCTCGGGAGTATGTGGCGTCCGGAAATTACCTCTGGAATTCAGGCATATTCTGCTTCTCTGCGGGAACGGTCATCAAGGAATTCGAGGTGCACGCCCCTGATATTCATGCCGCTGCAGTTAAGTGCTGGGAAGCTACCGGCAGGAATGGTGCCATGACCGAAATCGATCCTGATACTTTTTCTGAAGTTCCCGACAATTCCTTCGATTATGCGGTGCTTGAAAAATCTGATGCGGTGGCCGTGGTGCCGTCCGACTTCGGCTGGAGCGATATCGGCTCCTGGAATGCGGTGAGCGATCTGGTCTCTCCAGACGCTGCGGGCAACAGGGTTCTCGGCGAGGCGCTGCTTCTGGATGTTTCGGATACTTACATCCAGAGTGAAGGAAAGATGGTCGCTGCGATAGGAGTCGACAACCTGCTGATCGTCGATACCCCTGATGCGCTTCTGGTGGCGGACCGGGATCATGCCCAGGACGTGAAGAAGGTAGTCGGGCAATTGAAGAGCATGGGGCATGAGAGCCACAAACTGCATCGCACGATGTTTCGTCCCTGGGGAAGCTACACGGTGCTCGAGGAAGGCCAGAATTTCAAAATCAAGCGCATTGTGGTGAAGCCAGGAGCATCGCTGTCCCTGCAAATGCATTACCACAGAAGCGAGCACTGGATCGTGGTCAGCGGCACTGCCAGTATCGTCAATAATGAAAACACCATGCTCGTCAGAACCAACGAGTCGACCTACATCCCCTCGGGGCACCGGCACCGGCTTGCCAATCCAGGAATCACCGATCTTGTGATGATCGAGGTGCAAAGCGGAGAATATCTGGGTGAGGATGATATCGTGCGCTTCGACGATGAGTACGGTCGAAAATGAACTCGGAACTTTGATTTAGGGAACAAATTTATGAAGAAAGTTGCACTGATCACAGGGGTGACGGGGCAGGACGGCGCCTATCTTGCCGAATTGTTGCTGGGCAAGGGTTATGAAGTGCATGGTATCAGGCGTCGCGCCTCGCTTTTCAACACTGCCCGGATCGATCATTTACACAAGGATGTCCATGAAAAGGATGTCCGCTTCTTTCTCCATTACGGAGACATGACCGATTCTTCAAGCTTGGTCAGAATCATCCAGAAGGTTCAGCCGGACGAAATCTACAACCTCGCGGCGCAAAGTCATGTGGCGGTTTCCTTCGAGGAGCCCGAATACACCGCGAATTCAGATGCATTGGGTGCCTTGAGGATACTTGAGGCGATCAGGATACTGGGGCTGGAGAAGAAAACCCGTTTTTATCAGGCGTCCACCTCCGAACTCTATGGCCTGGTTCAGGAAATTCCCCAGAAGGAAACTACCCCATTCTATCCCCGTTCCCCCTATGCGGTGGCGAAGCTCTATGCATACTGGATCACGGTGAACTACAGGGAAGCTTACGGGATATACGCCTGCAATGGGATTTTGTTCAATCACGAGAGCCCCGTCCGGGGCGAGACTTTCGTGACACGAAAGATCACAAGGGCACTGGCCCGGATCAGCCTCGGGCTGCAGGACTGCCTGTATCTTGGAAATCTGGATTCTCTGCGGGACTGGGGGCATGCGAAGGACTATGTCGAGATGCAGTGGCTGATGCTGCAGCAGGAAAAGCCCGAGGATTTCGTGATCGCAACAGGGGTACAATACTCGGTTCGGGACTTCGTGAATGCTGCGGCTGCCGAGTTGGGATTGAAGATCGAATGGCGCGGAAAGGGAGTGGACGAGAAGGGGTACGACCCGGCAGGAAAGTGCATTGTCGCGGTCGATCCGCGGTATTTCAGGCCTGCCGAAGTGGAGACCCTGCTCGGCGATCCCAGAAAGGCGAAAGAAAAACTCGGATGGGTTCCGCGAATCACTTTCCCGGAACTGGTTTCTGAGATGATGCGGGAAGATCTGAAATCTGCCAAAAGGGACCAGCTCGTCAAAAAGCACGGTTTTTCCGCCCACGATTACAACGAATGAATGAGTTGACAATGGGGAAACTGGATGCCAAGCGAGCATTGATCGCCGGTATTTCTGGACCGGATGGCAGTTACCTCGCCAAATTCCTGCTTGAAAAGGGGTACGAGGTGATCGGCGCATCCAGAGATGCGCAGGCGGCATCTTTTTCCAATCTGGAAAAGCTGGATATTCGGGACAAGGTGAAAACCGTCTCGATGTCGCTAAACGATTTCAGGAGCGTCCTGCAGACCCTGGTTCAGGTGAGGCCGGACGAGATCTACAATCTTGCGGCGCAGAGCTCTGTGGGGCTTTCCTTCGATCAACCGGTGGAAACCATGGACAGCATCAGCATCGGTACCCTCAATCTGCTCGAGGCGGTTCGATTCCTGGATATGCCGATCAGGCTCTATAGCGCGGGATCGAGCGAATGCTTTGGCGACACGGGTGAAACCGCAGCAGATGAGTCCACTCCTTTTCGTCCGAGAAGCCCCTACGCTGTAGCAAAGGCCGCAGCCTTCTGGGAGGTGGCGAATTATCGAGAAGCCTACAATCTCTATGCCTGCTCCGGAATCCTGTTCAATCATGAGTCTCCCTTGAGGCCCGACAGGTTCGTGACCAAGAAGATTTTGAATGCCGCATCCAGGATTTCGAACGGCAGCAAGGAGAGATTGCGTCTTGGCAGTCTGGATATCCGCCGCGATTGGGGCTGGGCGCCGGAATATATCGAAGCGATGTGGTTGATGCTGCAGAAAGATGAACCTGACGATTATATTGTGGCTACCGGCGAGACCCATTCCCTGCGCGAGTTCGTTGCGGAGGTTTTCTCCAATTTCGACCTCGACTGGCAGGAGTATGTCGATTTCGACCCCACGCTTGTGCGCCCCAACGAGTTGCTTGTCAGCCGTGCAGACCCCTACAAAGCTTACCGGGAACTGGGATGGCGTGCGAAATACAGGATGAAGGATGTTGCGTCCATGCTGGTTGATTGGGCGAAAGCACATGAAGACGTGGTTCCGGGAGTTCGGGCAGTGAGATAATCGTGCTCAACCAAGGCCTCGAAGAGCGGCGCGAATAGAGAGGGGCAGGAGATGAAAAGGCCGGGAAGGAATCGCATATCGAATTTCAAGGCCCAGGCAGCCCAGCGGGGCAGCCCCGACTAGCGATCTGCTTCACAAGCTTCTATCCTGAATTCTTCTGTGGAACGCTTGCTGCTCATGGCACCTCCCTGGTTGCCTCAATTTTAAGGTTGAGAGGTGTCTACCGGAAACGGGACGATTCAGGGGGCCTTTCACGATGCGCTTTCAGGCTTCGAGGATGGTGCGGCGACCACCCGGTTCTTGCCGGATTTTTTCGCCTGGTACATGGCTTCGTCCGCTCGCTGGATCAGGGTGTGCTGGGTTTCTTCAGGCTCCCTGAGGGCAACCCCTGCGCTGAAGGTAATGACCCGCTTCTCGTTGTTGTGCAGGAAGATCTTTTTGGTCAGCTCGCGCTGCAGGCGGGTGATCGCCTGGACCGCTTCGTCAAGATCCGAGTCGGGCAGGATGATCAGAAATTCCTCTCCGCCGAAGCGCGCGACGACATCGTTGGGCCGTACCGTCTCCTTGATGACTTTCGAGAGGTGTACGAGCGCATTGTCCCCTGCCTGGTGCCCGAGGGTGTCGTTGAGCTTCTTGAAGTCGTCTATGTCCAGCACTGCGATGCAGAGCGGCGATTTGCGCCGCTTCGAGCGCGAAAACTCGCGTTCGAAGGCTTCTTCCATGCCGCGCCGGTTGAGGGTCCTTGTTAGCTGGTCTTCCCTGACGAGTTCCGAGAGGCTTTCCAGCTCGGATTCGAGTTCGATGATGCGCTGGTTGGCTTCGTTCACGCTGGTCTGCGCATTCAAAATGCCTTCCCTCGAGCGCAGGGTGTCGAGCTGGACGGCGCGGGTTTCCCTCAGCACTTCGTCGAGGATGGCGGTGAATTGGGCGACGTCATCGCACTGCCTCAGCTTTTCCGAATAGGAGGTGATCTTGGTGTGGTAATCTCCCGTGCTTTCGGAGAATTCCCCGAGTCGGTCGATGAAGCTCGATATCAGGTTTTTGAGGCTGGATTTGGCCTCGTTGATGCTGTGCTTCAACGCGCCCTGTTTGTAGATCACCGACTTGATGCTGCGCTCGGCGTCGTCCAGAACCGAAAGCTTGAGCGGGCTGGAAATGATTTCCCTGACCACGCCGATTTGCCCCTGCATGTACTGGTCGTCGATCACGATTTCGCTGATGTTCTCGACGATGAGGCGCAAGAGCCTCAGGAGCCCCTCGTGAATTTCAGCATCGTCCCCGGACCTGATTTCCAGCTTGAACCAGAATTGCTTGAGGCTCGTCGTCAACGCGCTGATCGCATTGGCGTCGAATGCTTCCCGCGCCCGCTTCGATAGCCTGGTCGCCTCTTCGGAAAGGTCGGGTGCGCGGGAGAGCAGCGATACCAGTCCGATGGAGAGCGCCTGGGCAAGGAGTTCGCGCATGACGTCCGCGATGGCTTCCTTGCTCTGGAGCTCGCTCGCCTTCCTGACCACCGGTTTTTCGTCGGCGCCGGCAACATCCCCTTGGGTCAGTTCGCCTGCGGAGACGGCGCTGGCCGACCAGGATTTGAACAGCGACTGCAATTTTGAATAAAGCGTGTCGGGATTCGCGCCGAACTTGCCGAGCACGGTTTCCAGGCTGTCCCTTTTCTGCGCGGTCGTCCATCCTGCATGCTTCGTTTCCCATACGCGCAAAAATTCGCGGATCAGGGCATTCCAGGCGAGAGGAGCCCGGGTTTCCTGCCCCTGGAAGATGCGCGCGAGCGATGACTCGACGTTTTTCCAGTCCTTCCCGACCAGGGATTTTCTGAAGAGATCGGCTGCCTCCAAAATTTCGGGAGAGGACTGCGGCGAGGATTTGAGCACCCTGTCGAGAATCTCTTCGACTGCCTTGTCGCCGGATGCAGCCGGGATGCCGGCAATTTCGTTGTAGATCGTCTGGTAGTTGTCTGGCGTCGGCGCGATGCGCCGGGCGGAGAGGAGCTTCAGCGCCTCGCGGGCGATTTCGGACGGGTTGCTGAGCGTTTTCGTCATGATATGAAGCCGTTGAACTGTCCCAGGCTGAGTCTTTCTAGGGTAACAGAAATGATGCGCCCAGTCAGCAGGTTCGTGGTTGTGCGACATTTTGCAGGAGGTGTAGAATAGCTGCAATCGGCCCAGTGGCGAATGCCAGTTCGGAGAAAAACAAGATGCAGGAAGCTGAAGCAGCATTCGGGAGCAAGCCATGAACGACGAAGTCGAAGAATCCAACCTGAAGTCCAGGCTGCTGATGCGGATCGTCATTGCCGTTGCGCTCATCGTCGCAGCCGTCGTGATTCTGACGCTGGTTCAGCATTTCAGTTCGACAGAAGAAGCACCGCAGAAAACCGCGCCCCCTGTCGCGCCCAAGCCGCTGCCGAAGCCGCCGCCCGTGCTTGCGCCGCCGCTTCCTGTTACTCCCGCATCAGGCCCCGTGCCGCAGCCTGTATCCGCCCCGCAGCCTGCCGAACCTGCCCCCGCCTCGGCGCCGCAGGCGGTGACGCCGCCTATCGAGCCGGCAGTGACCGAAGCGCCGCAGGCGGTGACGCCGCCTGTGGTCGAAACGCCGCCTCCGCCTGCTGTCAGCAACGTGGCGCCTGGGGTAAAGTTATCCGCAAAGCGCCATGAGCGCAGGCAGCAGGAGAAGAAGCGGGAGAAAAAATCGCAAAATATCGGGAAGGCCGGGAAGGCGTCAATCGAAGGTGTTTATGCCCTGCAGTTCGGCGTTTTCTCGTCCGAATCGAACAGCGGGAAGATGGCTGCGATGCTGAAAGAGAAGGGATTCAAGCCGGTGATCGATGTTCGCGTTCTGGCAGGGCCTTATCCCGACAAGGAGAGCGCCGAGAAGGACAGAAAAAAACTCAACGGGATTCTGGTGCCCTTGGCAAAGGGCTATGCGCTCCAGGTGGGGGATTTCCAGTCCATGCAGCATGCAGAGGCGCTTTCGGAAAAGCTCAAGGGACAGAAGGTGCCTGTCCTGGTTCAAACCAGGATCAGGGCGGGAAGGTACGCGAGCCGCAAGGCGGCCCTCGATGCTGCGAAAAAGGCCGGGGTCGCGGCGATCGCCGTCAAGCTCTAACGGCGTCCGCCCAGTTGTTGGGAGTCTCGAAGAGTCTCACCCGTTCGAGTCTGAGTCCGTTTTTTGCATAGGCGGCATCGAGAATTTCGAATGCGGCGAGCGCGAGATTTTCCGCAGTAGGCGGGGCGTCGAGCACGACGGTCTTGTGTCCGGGAATGGATTTCAGAAAATTCAGCACATCATGGTCGTTCCGGTACACCAGGAAAGCATGGTCCCAAAGATCGACGAGTTCGCTTTTCGCGATGGCCTTGACGTCGGAATAATCCATCACCATGCCCTGGTCGGATGCGCCCTCTGTCTCGATGATTTTCCCCGAGATCGTGATTTCAAGAGCATAGCGATGGCCGTGGAGATGCCTGCACTGGCTTTTGTGGTTGGGAATCCTGTGTCCGGAATCGAATTCCAGGCGTCTTGTGATCAGCATGTTCGGCTTGCATTTGAGTGTGCGGTGCGTAATTATACCATTGCAAGCAACCATTATTCCCGGTGAACCATGCCGCAATCCCTGAACATCCATGACCACAGCAGAGGCAGCGCCGGGTTGACCTATGTCTACCCGGTGGTGTCGCGCCGCGCGGGCGGCGTCTCGGTCGGGATCAATCTCAACCCCAACAATGCCTGCAACTGGCGCTGCGTCTATTGCCAGGTTCCGGACCTGAAACTGGGGGCGGCCCCTGAAATCGATCTGGACCTGCTCGAGAGCGAGCTGGCCGAATTCCTGAACGAACTGCTTCACGGCAATTTCATGAACGAGCGCGTCCCGGAAGACTTGAGGCGCATCAGCGATATAGCGATTTCGGGAAATGGCGAGCCGACCAGCGCTGCGGGGTTCGACGGCATCATCGAAGCGATCGGGGAAGTGATCTCCGATTCGGAACTGTCACTTGACGTCAAGCTGGTCCTGATCACCAACGGCAGCCTGATCCACAGGCAGCCCGTCAGGGAAGGGTTGAGGAAAATGGCGGCATTGAACGGGGAAGTCTGGTTCAAGCTCGACAGCGCGACGCCTGAGGGCAGAAAACGGATCAACGATTCGGCGATGGAGAGCGAAAAGGTCCTCGAAAACCTGGGCATCGCTGCATCGCTTTGCCCGACATGGCTGCAGACCTGCGTTTTCCAGTTCGACGGCGCGCCTCCTTCGAAAGCGGAGAGGGAGGCCTATATCGAACTGATTTCCCCCCTGGCGAAAGAACTGAAGGGCGTGCTGCTTTACGGGCTCGCCCGCAAATCCTGCCAGGTTGAGGCGGAAAGATTGTCTCCCGTTTCCCGGGAATGGATGGAGGCTTTCGGGGAAGACATCGGAAAAACGGGCCTTCCCGTCAAAATCTTCTTCTGAAATTCGCTTTTTCGGGTAAAATTCCAAGTTTTCAAGCGCAAGCATGGCACTCATCGTTCAAAAATACGGCGGCACTTCGGTCGGCAGCCCTGATCGCATCAGGAACGTCGCGAAGCGCGTCGCCAAATTCAGAGCCCAGGGGCATCAGGTCGTGGTGGTGGTCTCGGCCATGAGCGGGGAAACCAACCGCCTCATCGCGCTCGCCCGGGAAATTCAGGCGAGGCCGGACCCCAGGGAACTCGACGTGATGGTTTCCACCGGCGAGCAGGTGACGATTGCGCTCCTTGCCATGGCCCTGATGGAAATCGGGATCAAGGCGAAAAGCTATACCGGCGCGCAGGTGAGAGTGCTCACCGACAGCGCCTTCACCAAGGCGAGGATAGTCTCGATCGACGAAGAGAAGATGCGTGCGGACCTCGATTCGGGCCATGTCGTCGTCGTCGCGGGATTCCAGGGGGTCGATATGGATGGCAACATCACCACCCTGGGGCGCGGGGGCTCGGATACCACCGGGGTTGCCCTTGCCGCCGCATTGAAGGCGGACGAATGCCAGATCTACACCGATGTCGACGGCGTCTATACTACCGATCCGCGCATCGTGCCCAAGGCGAGAAGGCTGAAATCGATTACCTTCGAGGAAATGCTGGAAATGGCGAGCCTGGGATCGAAAGTGTTGCAGATCCGCTCCGTCGAATTCGCCGGCAAATACAAGGTCAAACTTCGCGTGCTTTCTTCCTTCGAGGAGGAAGGGGAGGGCACGCTGATTACTTTCGAGGAAGAGGGCAAAATGGAACAGCCGATCATTTCCGGTATCGCATTCAATCGCGACGAAGCGAAAATCACCGTGCGCGGCGTGCCGGACAAGCCGGGAATCGCGTACCAGATACTGGGACCCGTGGCGGATGCCAATATCGAAGTGGACATGATCATCCAGAACGTCGGCGCCGAGGGCGCGACCGACTTCTCCTTCACCGTGCACAAGAACGATTACGAGAAGGCGATGGGCATCCTCAAGGGGGTTCAGTCCCATCTGGAGGCGAGGGACGTGCTGGGCGATGACAGGATCGCCAAGGTGTCGGTGGTCGGTGTGGGCATGCGCTCCCACGTCGGGGTGGCGAGTCAGATGTTCAGGACGCTTGCCGAGGAGGGAATCAACATCCAGATGATCTCGACTTCCGAAATCAAGATCTCGGTCGTGATCGACGAGAAATACCTGGAACTCGCGGTGAGGGTGCTGCACAAGGCATTCCAGCTCGACCAGGAAGTTTGACCTTTTATATCGGGCGCGCTATGCTAGCGCGCTCTGGAGAGATGGCCGAGTGGTCGAAGGTACTCCCCTGCTAAGGGAGCGTAGGGTTTATAGCCTTACCGAGGGTTCGAATCCCTCTCTCTCCGCCAATCGAAGCAGGAAAAGCCCGGTTTTGGGCTTTTTGCTGCCCTGTCTCAACCGTGCGGTTGATCAAGAGGAATGGAATGGGCTTGTACGGCTTTCTTTCCGTCGGTTTCGGCGCAGCATTCGGCGCCTGGTTGCGCTGGTGGCTGGGTATGCTGCTCAACCCGGTTTTCCCCACGCTCCCCTTGGGAACGCTCGCTGCGAACCTGCTCGGCGGCTATCTGGTGGGAGTTGCCGTGGCCTTCTTCGCCCAGTCTTCCCTTCCCCCTGAAGTCAGGCTGTTCGCCGTCACGGGCTTTCTGGGCGGGCTCACCACATTTTCCACCTTTTCCGCGGAAGTCGTGACGCTTTTTGCAAGATCCGAATACCTCTGGGGAAGCATCGAAGCGTGCGTTCACCTATTGGGGTCATTTTCCATGACTGCGCTCGGCATGCTGACCGTCAATCTGCTCAGAAGAGGATGAGGGCATTTTACAAGGAGATGAAATGAAGGGCATCAGTCTCAGGTTTTATGTCCACGAGAATCGCAAGCACGGCCACATGCTGGTTTACGAGTGGCTTCTGGAGGAGGCGAAAAAAATCGGCATCCACGGCGGGTCGGTTTTCAAGGCGATCGCTTCCTTCGGCCGCCACGGCGTGCTGCACGAGGATCATTTCTTCGAGCTGGCAGGCGACCTGCCGGTGGAAGTGGTGTTTTTCGTGAGCGAGGAGGAGGCGCAGCAGCTGATGGCGCTGATCCGCGCCGAGAAGCTTTCCCTCTTCTATGTCAGGACGCCAGCCGAATACGGTGTGGTGGGCTGGGAATGAGCCGCTTCTTTCGCTGGTAAAGCATGTTTTTTTTCGTTATAATGCGCGACTTGCGCCCGTAGCTCAGCTGGATAGAGTACTTGGCTACGAACCAAGGGGTCAGGAGTTCGAATCTCTTCGGGCGCGCCATATAATCAAAGGGTTGGAGTAATCCAGCCCTTTTTCATTTGATGGCACGTAGCTGTAACGTAGCTATTTCCATATCACCTGGCCTCCATGCATAATTTACCCGGTCGCACGCCTCTTTGATACGAGGGGCTAATCGAGCGACTTGCGAAAGCGCAGTACGCTTATCGTCAGCATCGCCAATGCAAGCAGCGCCATTGCGGCAAGGTCCGGCCAGAGGACTGAAAATCCGACTCCCTTGAGGAAAACGGCTCGAATAACCACCAGGAAATAACGCAAGGGGTTGATGACCGTGAACCACTGAAGGAGCTTCGGCATCGCTGCAATGGGGAATGCGAATCCGGAGAGAATGAATAATGGGTTGACGAAAAAGAAGTTGAGGGCGAATGCCTGTTGCTGGGTTCGGGAGAAAGTCGACAGCAGCAGTCCTATGCCGAGGGCCGCCATCAGGAAAAGCGAAGCGCCAAGCAGCATGATCCACGGGCTTCCGACGAAGGAAATGTGGAACCAGAAAATGCCGAATGCGCTGACCAGAGCGATATCGCCGAGACCGATCAGGAAAAACGGCACGGTCTTGCCGAGAATGAATTCGACAGGCCGGATGGGGCTGACCATAATTTGTTCAAGCGTGCCGACTTCACGCTCGCGCACAATGGCGAACGCAGTGAGACTGACCACCTGCAACAGGGTCAATGTTCCGATTACGCCGGGAATGAAGAACCAGCGATCGTCGAGTCCTTCGTTGAACCATGGACGCGCCTGAAGCGAAATTCCAATTTCCGGGACTGCTGTGCCCGCACGAAAATTGGCGGCGCGACTGGACTGATCCATGGAAAACCGGGCGACGATCTGGTTGAGATAGCCCAGGGCGATCAGCGCCGTATTCGAGTTCGTTCCGTCAACGATCACCTGAAGCGGTGCGCTTTGACCGTTCTCCAGAGTCCGGCCGAAACCCGCATGGATGACGATGGCGATGGTAGCCGTACTCCGGTCGATGTCGCGGGTGATGTCGTTCCGGTTTTGGGTGACGTCAACGACTTTGAAACGTGACGTGGCAACGAAATGCGAGATCAGGCTGCGGCTGGCCTGGCTCTGGTCAAGGTCCAGGATCGAGGTTGCAACGTGATGCACCGTGAATGTGGCTGCATATCCGAAAACGAGCATCTGGATGATCAGGGGAACAATGAGGCGAAACATGGCCCAGTGATCGCGCTTCAGCTCGAGAAATTCCTTCATCAGCATTACGGACAGGCGTTCGAACATAAGGCTAATCCAGGCGCTTGCGAAAAGCCCGTGCAGCGAGCCAGAGGATGACGAGCGCATAGCAGGAAAGCCCGAAAATCGGCATCCATAAATCGGAAAGCCCGCTGCCCTTGAGGAAGATCGCTCGCAGAATGGTCACGAAATACCTCGGGTAGACGATGAGCGTAATCGCCTGGATGGGCGCCGGCATCTGGTCGATCGGAAAGGTGTAGCCGGAGAGCAGGGTGGTTGGCAGCATGGTAACGAGCAGGGCGATTTGGCTTGCTCCAAGCTGGCTGCGGATGCGTACGGAAATGAGATAGCCGATGCCCAGCACCACGATGATGAAGAGCGAGGTGGTGACGAAAAGCGTGGTGATGCTCCCCCGGAAAGGAACGCCAAACCAGAAGACTGCACTGACGAGGCAGAATCCTGCATCGACCAGGCCGATTGCGAAATAGGGGATGAGTTTGCCGAGCATGACTTCGAGCGCGGTAACCGGGGTCGAGATCAATTGCTCCATCGTTCCCCGCTCCCATTCGCGCGATATGGTCAGAGAAGTGAGCTGGGCGCCGACGAGCGCGAGAATTACCGCAACCACTCCCGGAATGATGAAGTCGCGGCTATCCAAAGTTTCATTGAACCATGTGCCGGGTTCGAGATCGACCTGGCCGACCAGGGAGGGATGGACGCCATGGGAAGCATTCCAATGTGCCGCGATTTGCGCATTGGCCTGTGCCACCACGCCCTGAGCGTAGCCCAGCGCGATATTGGTTGTGTTGACGTCGGTTGCATCGAAAACGGCCTGCATGTTCGCGCTCCCTGTTGTTGCCAGCCGGCGGGAGAAATCGACCGGGATAACGAGAGCGGCAGTACATTCGCCCCGGTCCATGGCATGGCGGATGCCGGCTTGGCGATCCAGAGAGCGGCTGATCGAGAACCAGCCGGAAGAAACGAACTGATCGACAATGGCGCGGCTCTGCTGGCTGTTTTCCTGGTCATAGATGCACAACGGCACATGCTTGATGTCGAGACTGACGCCGTAGCCCAGCATGGCCATCTGCATCAGCGGCATCAAAAGCGCAATGGCGAGGCTGCGCGGATCGCGCCAAATTTGAAGCATCTCCTTGTAGGCCATGGCAAGAAGCCGCCTGATATTCACTGCACGACCCTTTCCTCATGCCCGCCGGAGACGAGTTGTACAAAAACGTCTTCGAGGCTCGGGGAGACGGCATGCACTTGATCGACTGCGATGCCATGCTCGCCGAGAAAGCCTGGAAGATCTTCTGCCTTGATCCCGCCGGTGCCGAGCACGACATGGAGTTTGTCTCCGAAAATGGCGGCTTCGACCACGCCCGGGGCATCGTTCAGGGCCTTCATGGCAGCGCCCAGAGGCGCGCAGCCTATTTCAAGGAGTTCGCCCCCAAGCCGGTGCGCGCGCAGTTCGCTGGGTGTTCCCATGGCAATGAGTTTGCCGCGATTGATGAGGGCGATGCGATTGCAGTATTCAGCTTCGTCCATGTAATGGGTCGAGACCAGAATGGTTACGCCATCCGCTGCGAGTTCGTGAATGAGATCCCAGAAGCGCCGCCGGGCTTCGGGTTCGACGCCCGAGGTGGGCTCGTCGAGAAAAAGGATGGGGGGGCGGTGGAGGATTGCGCAGCCCAGAGCAAGACGCTGCTTCCAGCCTCCCGCCAGCGTGCGCACCAGCACATCTTCCCTGCCTTCGAGTCCGGCCATGGAAATGGCGAACCGCATGCGCTCGTCGATTTCGCGGCGCGGGACGCGGTAGATGCCGCCGAAAAACCTGAGATTTTCACGCACGGTCAGATCGCCATAGAGCGAAAATTTTTGCGACATGTAGCCGATATGCCCGCGGACGGCTTCCGCCTCGCTGCCCACATCGAAGCCGGCCACCGAAGCGCGTCCCTCGCTTGGATGGAGCAGGCCGCACAGCATACGGATAGTGGTTGATTTTCCGGCTCCGTTCGGGCCGATGAATCCGACGATTTCGCCTTTTTCTATGCTCAAATCCAGGTGGTCTACAGCGGTAAAGGACTGGAACTTCTTGGTGAGTCCTTGTGCAATGATCGCGGGGGAGGCGGCACTCATGAGGCTCCCTCCTGTCCGACCAGCGCGACAAATACATCCTCGATCCCGGGTTCGATCGGCTTGATTTCCACTTTGCCGGCATTTTGCTCGGCAAGGCGGATTTTCAGTTGGGGAATCCGATGCGCAGGGTCATCGACGCGCACATGTACGCGGTCGCCCATGAGCAGGACACCGAGTACCCCTGGCTGGTCAGAAATGACGTCGCGCAGGGAACGCGGATCGGATGAGGCGATGGCGAGCAGGGTTCCCGGCATTATTTGCTTGAGGCGCGCCGGCGTGTCGCAATACCGGATTTCTCCGGCATGAAGCAGTGCCAGCCGGGAACAGCGTTCTGCTTCATCCATATAGGCTGTGGAGAGGAAAATGGTGACGCCGTCTTCGCGCAGATTGTAGAGAATCGCCCAGAAATCCCGGCGGGAAACCGGATCTACTCCTGTTGTCGGCTCATCGAGGAGAAGTATGCGCGGGGTATGGATGAGCGCGCAGACGAGCCCGAGCTTCTGCTTCATGCCACCGGAGAGCTGACCTGCCAATCTGCGCTGGAATGGCAGAAGGCCTGCTGCCTCCAACAGCTCCCGGCTGCGTGCGATGCGATCGCCACGCGACACGCTGAAAAGTTCGCCATAGAAGAAGATGTTTTCCGCGACTGTCAGATCTTCATAGAGCCCGAAACGTTGCGGCATGTAGCTGATGCGCAGCTTGGCCAATTCGGCTTCTGCGATGACGTCAACGCCATCGACAGCCACTTCTCCTGCATCGGGGCGCAATACGCCGGCAAGCATCCGCATGATGGTGGTCTTGCCTGCGCCGTCAGGGCCGACCAGACCGAAGATTTCTCCCCGAGAAACAGCAAAATCGATTTCTCGCACCGCACGCACGGCCCCGAAGCTTTTGGTGAGCCCTTGCGCATGAATGGCGATATCACCCACGGCTGCCGTCATTTTCCCGCTGTCAGCAATGCGATGGTCGCGTTTGCCGGCATCCCGGGGAGCAGTTCATGCGTCGGGTTGTCGATATCGATGCGGATTCGATAGACAAGCGTTACCCGCTCGGCATGGGTTTCGACTGTTTTGGGAGTGAACTCGGCTTGGGAAGAAATGAAGCCGATTCGGCCATGGTAGCGTTTTCCGGGGTAAGTGTCGGTGGAAACCATTGCAGCTTCTCCAAGGCGAACCTTGCCGAGATTTTGCTCGTTCACATAGGCGCGAAGCCAGACATGATTCAGGTCGTCGAGGGTGAAAATGGCAACCCCTGGCGCAGCCAGTTCACCCAGTTCGGCCTCGCGCACCGCAAGCACACCGCTGAAAGGGGCCCGCAATGTTGCATAGGACAGCGTGACCTGGTCGAGTTTCACCCTGGCTTCGGCTGCTGCAGTGCCGGCACGCGCAAGCAGGATGTTGTTGCGAGCAACCGAGACCAGGGCCAGGTCGTGGGCGAGGGTGGCGGCTGACTGGGCAGCGGCGGTAAAGGCCAGGTCACGAGCCTGGCGGGAAACGGCTCCGGCTTTTTCCTGGGCCTCGGCCAGGACATAGTCCCGTTTTTTCTCCGCAAAATCGAAACGGTCGCTGATCACCGTTTTCCGGGCAGCAATCAGGTTGCTCCGGTTTACGGCGATCTGCCTGAGCGCCACTTGGAGGTTGGTGCGATCGATTTGCATCTGCTGTTGATAGAATCGATCGTCGACCCGAGCCAATACGGTTCCGGACTCGACATATTTGCCTTCGTCGAAGGGAAGGTAGACGATGGGCGCCTGAACCTGGGTGAAGTTCAGCACGCTCTGATGAGCCTCGATATTGCCCGAAACCACGATGTTCTGAATCCCGGCAGGAGGACCGAATAAAATCCGCCTGGCGGGAGTCAAAAGCAGGATGGCGGCTGCAAGCAGGATGAGAATGATGAGTGCAGCTATGCCCAAACGCGCACGGGATGACATGTCCGACGGACTCATTTTGCGCAATCCATACAAAATTGTTTATGCCAGCCCTTGCGGTTGACACCTCCAGTTATGCTTTCGAGACGACCAGAACTGGCTGAAGTTCTTATGGATATTGTGGCATATCCTCAAACGTTATGGGTGTTTGTTACAAGCTGCATTCGGTAAATGCGAGGAGATTGCAAAGCGATATTATTGGCGCGCTCGAAAGCGGAAATTCACTGTAGCAAAATGACTGTTTGCCAGTGTCCGGATTCATCTCTTCGGGCGCGCCAAATATCAGTGGATTGGGTAGGAAACGGCCGAGCTTGTTTTGTTTTTGAAAGATGGCTGATGCGTCAATGAGGGCCGTAGCCGTTGTAATAAGTGGGCGGCCCGTAAGTGATTTGTCCCTGGGCGACAGGCGGTTGCTGATAGGCTGGTGCCGGTTGGGCATAAGCCGCAGGGGGTTGGGCATAAACCGGTGCAGGCTGGTAAGCGGGTGCCGGTTGTGCGTAGACGGGAGCCTGCTGCACATAGGCGGGTGCAGGTTGCACATAAACCGGAGCAGGTTGCGCATATACAGGAGCAGGTTGCGACATCACCGCCCCCGCCATGCCCATGCCGAGCAGCAATCCCAGTCCGCCTCCCCAGTCATCTCCGCCATCTTCTCCCCAGCCGCCGCGCCAGCCGTCACCGCCGCGCCAGCCGTCACCGCCGCGCCAGCCGTCGGCGTGCGCCAGATTGGCCATCAAAGTCATCAGAACAAGTGCAATCAGATTTTTCTTCATCAGTTTTCCCCTTCGCATCAGAAATACAATTGTTTCGAAATTGGATAGTCAGTATTGGGGAAAGTTCCTGTTGACGCAAGCAGCCACTGATTTCATGCGGAGTCATTTCCTTGCTACACTGCTCCAGTTCCATTCGTCTTGTACGCCAGGGGTCGAAATATGAGGTATCTGCTGCTTGCATGGTTTGTTTTGCTCACTCCAGTATCTTGGGCATCGAGTGGTGTGCCGTCGGACTTTTCCACCACCATAGGCCATGCAGCGCTTTGTCTGGACAAGATCGAACCGGCCTATTTCGAAAGCTACCTGCAAACTTTCTTCGGTCCGCCGTACAAGTCGGAGGGAGACAGGAAATGGTATCAGGTGAAAGAACTGCTTTGGAAAAAGGAGAAGATCTCGGATGTGATCGTGGGAGAGGCCCCCCCCTTTCTGGCGGTGATTGTCGAGGATTCTCCCGAAGGTGCCGCGAATGCGATCCTCGACAGCAGCGGGATTCCTTATACCTTCGATAACGGCACCGGTGTGTCTGCGGAATTCGGCGAGATCGCCCCGTACGGTAACGTGGCCGAAGTATTCTGTTTCCAAAATTGAAAAGCGGGCGCCTCGGCCGTAAACAATTATCGCGGCGCAGGATTGTCCGTCACCTGCGCCTGCTTGCCGTTCAGGGAACTCAGGCCACCTGCAGGGCCTTGCCGAAAAGTGCGAGATGCGTCTGCTCTCCGATATCGATGTCCAGTGCGACGGCATTTTCGACGCCGATGCGAATCGGGGGACCGAACCGGGTGATCGCGATATTGGCGCGCCGCAGCAAACGTTCGACTGCAGTCGTGGTCACCGTCACATAGCGTTCTATGCCCATGCGGTCGCCGAATGAAACGATTTCACGCATTGCATCCAGCGCCAGATCGGTAAATCCGAAATTCCTCTGACCATCGGTTTCTATCGCAAAGCGGCTCAATTCCCAGACGGTTGCGTTCTCGGGAACCGGGTGGCCGTGAAGCAATTCCGGAAACGTATCCTTCAACATATAGGGGCCTTGCGTCGGAAGCAGGCGCCAGCAGCCGCGCAGGATTCCGCCTGATTCGCGAATCGTCATATAGTAGGGATCCAGAGCGTCGTAGCCGTCGATTTCCATACCGCTCAATATTGAAACATCCCATCCCATCCTGTCCCTGAACACTTTTGCGCGCAATTGGTACATCTGCCACAACTCCCTGCTTTGGAACTCCCTGCGAGAGGAAATTTGAATCGATAAAGACATTTAAGCGCCCTCCAAATCGGATGTATGGAATACCCAAGACGCATAAAATTTATGCTCAATGGCTAAATTGCGTAACTATCTGAACTGATAGGTACGGGGCTGTAAGCTTTGTAGCAATATATAAAAGAGAGGGATCACAGAATCGTGATCTGTATGTTCGTAAGGCATCGTTGAATTGGAACGAAAGCTACAGACACCAAATGTGAAGGCATTGATGAACATAAGGCCTGAAATCTTGCGCGAATACCGCAAGGCCAGGAGGGAAAGTCAGTTCCGTTTTTGGAGCAGATTCGGGGTGACGCAGTCGCGAGGCAGCCGTTTTGAACTGGGTGCGGAGATCCCCCCCCCGGTTGCCATTTTGTTGGCGCTGTATCTCGATGGCGTCGTGACCGATGGGGATTTGCATGCCGTTCGGCACTCTCCCGAGTTGCCGGGGAAACGGCTTATATCAGACCCAGGCGCATTGCTTTGACTATGGCTTGCTGGCGTGTGGCTGTATCGAATTTGCGGCGAATGTTGCTGAAGTGAAAGTTGATTGTCGACTCCGAGCAATGCAGTATCCTGGCGATTTCCCAGGAGCTTTTTCCTGTCGCGCTCCATTTGAGGCATTCCAGCTCACGGCGGGTGATTGCGGGGTGTGGATGGGAAGGGATTTGAAGGGAAGGTTTCGCAAACTTCAGGGAAGCCTCGAAGGCAAAATCGCGCATCAGCGTGAGGTCGGGCATGGCATGCCAGGCTTCGCGCTGAAAGCGCTTGCTGGGCATGACATCGTTCACAAAACAGAGAATGCCCAGTTCTCCGTTTGCGCCATGGAATGGCAAGGTGAGGCCTGATCGCAGGCCATGACTGCAAGCCTCTTCGTACATGATCTTCTGCTGTTCGCTGGCGAATATGTCCGGCTTCCAAATCAATGGGGTCGATCTTGTCGTGCAGTGAGCTACCGTGGGGTCAACGTAAACCAGTTTCGCTGAATCATAGACATTTCGCCAATTCGGCGAATAGTTGCTGCGCAGAAATGCCTGCTCCAGGGAAGTTTGGTGATCCGGCACGACAGCGATCAAGGTGCTTTCGAAACCATGGTCGTTGCCCAATTGGAACAGGGCTTCCATCCACGCGGTTTCGGTCCCGCACTCCAGCAATGTGGCAAATCGCTCGATGGACGCCATCTCTTCCTGCCCCTGAAGCAAAGTGATTGTGAGAAATTAGCAAGCTGCGGACATTTGCGCAATACATCCGCGGCAATTGTCCTTGATTTTCAGGTTTCGCCGACTATGCTGAAGCTCGTCCATTCACGAGAGGGGAAATCATGAATAAAATCGTTTTTGCAGTTCTTTTCGCGTTCATGACATCGACTTGCGCGCTGGCAGCTTCGGATGCGCAGAAGTCTGCGCCGGAAAAGAAGCTCACCAAGCAGCAGATGAAAATGAAAAAATGCAATGGTGAGGCCAGGGAAAAGAAGCTGAAGGGGGAGGAGCGCAAAAAATTCATGAAGTCCTGCCTCTCCGGGAAAAGCTAGAAAATTCCTAGAAAGGAAGCCATGTCTTCTTTCTGGTGTAGTGCATGTAGCCGACGCTTGCCCCTTCGCGCAGGCCGACGCCCAGCCTGATCGGCGCGAGGATGATGTTGCCTCGCTGCTGGTAATTGATTCCGGCGCCGCCGACAAAATAGAAGCTGCCGTCCACCCCGGGGAAGCGCTGGAATATCTTGCTTGCCGAAGGGAGGTGGTAGACCAGGATGAATACCTTGGAGGCGTTCCCTCCGAAATCGAAACCTACTGATGGCCCGGTCCAGTAGACTTTTCCGCCGCCCCCGCCTTTCAGTATCAAGTTTCCGTCGCCATAGCGCAATCCGACGCCTATCGCTCCGCTCGCTTCTTCCCCCTTGATATAGCCGTTGGGACGACCATGTTCCCTGAACGCCTTTGCTATGAGTTTGGCAAGCCCTTCCGTGGTGCTCCCGAAAAACGCCGTCGCATCCCTGACAATAGAATCCTGGTCATAGGTGTCTTCCTCCTTCGCGTTTGCAGGCAAGGCGAGCATGGCGGACAGGAAGCAAAGAAAGGAAAAAAGCCATTTGCGGTTCATGTGTTCTCCCGTGCGATTTCCCATTCTAACCCGGAATGGACCGAATGAGTAAGCCTGGCAGGGCCGGGATTCTGTGCTAAAAATGAGTATGTGGACCATGTTGAGGAGAAGCAGATGGAAAAGGAAAAAACCCTGCCCCAGAAAAGGCGGGTGACGCGGAGGAAAGCGGCTCCCGACAGGCCGGGCGAAATCGGACGACCCGATCCGGGAATGAGGCGAAAAATGATAGCGGATGCGGCGTATTACCGTTTCGAGAGGCGCGGCTTGGGCAATGGCGGAGACCATGTCGAGGACTGGCTGCAGGCCGAGGCTGAAATCGACGCGATGCTGGGCAGGCTCGAATGAGGAGGATGCCATGAATACGCTTGCTGCTTTGCCTTTGATGCGTGCCGAAGGGCAGCTTTCCCTGCCTCATCCGGGCATGCCGGAAGTTCCCAGGGTGTCCCCGAATGATCCGGCTGTCAGCGTCATGACCGATTTTACGAAAAACGCCATCTTTTCGATCGGGGAAGGTGAGACGATCGACCAGGCGCTGCTGTATATGAAAGCGGTCGGCGTCAGATTCCTGTTCGTCCTGAACGGCGAGAACAGGATGACCGGACTCGTTACCTCGACGGACATCCAGGGCGAGAAACCGTTGCGCTATCTTCAATCGGTGGATTGCACGCTGACGAGTTGCTCGCGTGAGGACGTTTTGGTGCGCCATGTCATGATTCCGGTCGAGCATTGGGAAGTGAGCCATTATTCAGATGTCGAGAAGGCCAGGGTTTCCCAGGTCGTCGAATCCTTCAGAATTGCCGGAAGAAGACATCTCGTTGTCACCGAAAATGGCATGGTCCGCGGCATTTTCTCTGCGACAAGGGTGGAGCAGGCTTTGGGAATACGGCTGGACATCGTCAGAACCGCGAGAAGCTTCGCCGAAATCGAGAGCGCATTGCTACGCTGAGGCTGCCCTAACCTTTTCAGTCAGGGGAAGGCTGTCCCGTTCGCTTCGTTGATACCCGGTTATCCCGAGCAGTTTTGGGTATAAAATGACGAAAAGAACAAGGGGCTAAAAACATGGCGAACCACACATGGCGGTTTTTCAGGGCGGGTGGCTTCGATCAGGTCAGGATCGAGACGGGTGAGGATCTCGTTCTTCTGGATGAGCTCGACCGCAAGCTCTGGGTCGCGCTGAGCTGTCCGACCGCTGGAATCGAGTTCGACAGCGAAACGATAGCCCTGATCGATTCGGACGGGGACGGCCATATTCGCGATGGAGAGATCATCGGCGCGGTGAAATGGGCCGCCGTCAGGCTGAAGGATCCGGAGTGGCTCGCAAAGGGGAAGGATACCCTGCCGCTTTCGGCGATAAGCGACGAAAAAATCGCCGCCGCTGCGAAACACATCCTCAAGACGCTGGGCAGGGAAAATCCGGATGAGATCGGTCTTTCGGACTGCATCGAAATGAACAGCCTGTTCGCGCAACTGCCCTTCAACGGCGACGGGATCGTTCCGCTGGAGGCTGCCGGGAGCGATGCGCAGCGCAGGGTCATGCAGGAAATTCTGGATTGCACGGGAGCATCGGGCATATCCCGCGAAAATGCGGACGCTTTTTTTGCCGAAATCGAAAGCTACTCGGCCTGGGTCGGAAAGGCCGGCCCCGAAATTCTGGTCCTGGGTGAAAATACCGAAAGGGCCGCCCGGGCATGGCTTGCGTTGAAGGAAAAGGTCGAAGATTATTTCAGGCGATGCAAGATTGCAGCTTACGATCCGCGCGCCGCACTCCTGATCAACCGTTCGGAAGAAGACCTTGCAAGGCTTGCGTCCCTGGACCTGGCCCGCGCGGACGAGGACATTGCCGCCTTTCCGATAGCGAATGCCGAGGCCGGAAAGCCTCTTCCACTCATCGAGGGCTTGAACCCCCTCTGGGCGGACGCCGTCGCCAGGTTTCGCGAACAGACCGTCCTGCCCCTCCTTGGGATGAAGGAGAAACTGACGGAAGAAGAATGGCGGGCGATTTCGTCCACATTGCAGCCTTTCGAAACGTGGCAGCTTGAAAAACCTGCAACTGCCGTCGAAAAGCTCGGGGAAGCGCGCATTCTCGAGATCGCGTCCGGCAATGAAAAGGCCGGAATCGACGGGCTGATCGAGAAGGACCTGGTGCTGGAGCCCGAGATGAAGGCGATCGCCGAAGTCGAGCAACTGCTCCGCTATTGCAGGGATCTTTATTTGCTGGCCAACAATTTCGCATCCTTCAGGGATTTCTATACCCGCCGCGACAAGGCGATCTTCCAGGCCGGAACCCTTTTTCTCGACGGAAGGAGCTGCGAGCTTTGCGTGGAGGTGGCGGGGGACATGGGCAGGCATGCTGCGCTGGCCACCTTGAGCCGGATCTGCCTCGTCTATTGCGAATGCCGGCGGGGCGAGCAGAAAAGGATGATTGCTGCTGCCTTCACGGCAGGGAACTCCGACCAGCTGATGGCGGGAAGAAACGGCGTTTTCTACGACAGGAAGGGGCTGGACTGGGATGCGACGATCGTCAGGATCGTGGATCATCCGATCAGCATCCGCCAGGCTTTCATGTCTCCCTACAAGACGGTGGGCAGGATGGTCGGCGAGCAGATCCAGAAAATTGCAGCCTCCAAAACCATGGCCATCCAGCAGAGCGCGACCAGGGCCGTGCTCGAAACGGGAAAGGCGGACTCGAAGGCGCAGCAGGCATTCGACGTGGGGAAATTCGCCGGAATCTTCGCCGCGATCGGCCTTGCGGTAGGCGCGATCGGAACCGCGCTCGCATCGGTAGTCACCGGGCTGCTCGGTCTGAAGTTCTGGCAGGTTCCGTTCGCCCTGTTCTTCCTGGTGATGGCGGTTTCAGGGCCTTCCATGCTGATCGCCTGGCTCAAGCTGAGGCAGCGAAACCTGGGCCCCATACTCGATGCGAATGGCTGGGCGATCAATTCCAGGGCGAAAATCAATATTCCGTTCGGCACTTCCCTGACCGGCCTTGCGAAGCTGCCTGAAGGGGCGGAGCGTGCGCTCACCGATCCCTACGCCGAGAAAAAGAGGGCCTGGATAGGCTATGCCATTGTCGCCATAGTCATCCTGATGATTCTGCTCATCAGGGCGATCATGAGCTGATTCCTTTATTTCGATTCCATCACCCACACCCCGTCCCAGTCGTCCGGAGGCGGGGAAGCCTTGAGCGCTTCGCAGCGCTCCAGATAGAGAGCAGAAAGCTTGTCCTTCTCGTTGAGCGCCAGGGCTTGCCTGAACTCGGCAATGGCCTGATCCCATTTCTTCTGGCGGTATTTCGCGAGCCCGTCGCGGAAGTGGGAAAGGACTTCGACGATGTTCGGAAAAGTCTGTTCAGAATGGTAGTCCAGGATCTCGAAGACGGCGACCGGCAGGGTTTTTCCTTTCACCACCACGAGGTCGGCTTCGCGGCTCCGGTAGGTTCCCTTCAGTTTCCGGTAGGTTCCCTCGCTCACCAGTATCCTCGCGCCGTATTGCTTGCATGCCGATTCGAGGCGCGCGGCGAGATTCACCCCGTCCCCGATGATGGTGTAATCCATGCGTTTTTTCGACCCGATGTTGCCCGATACGACGAGATCGGTATTGAGGCCGATCCCGATGTCGACGGGCATTTTTCCTTCCGCGATGCGGGTTTCGTTCCAGGCGAACAGCGATTTCAGCATGGCAATCGCAGTCCTCACCGCCCGGTCTTCTTCGTCGCCCGAGGCTTCCGGAATGCCGAATACGGCCATGATGGCGTCCCCGATGAATTTGTCGAGCATTCCCCCCTCGTTCTGGATGCAATCGACCATCAGGGTGAAATATTCGTTGAGCAGGGAAACCGTGGCCTGGGCGCCGAGCTGCTCGGTGACGGTGGTGAAGCCGCGCACGTCCGAGAAAAGCACGGTGCATTCGACGCTTTGCCCGCCGAGGACTTCCCCCCCCTGAGACACCACCCTGTCCGCGAGGGACGGGTCCATGTAGCGGGCCATGGTGGATTTCAGGCGCTTTTCGGAGCTGATGTCTTCGATCACCAGCATCGAGCCCATGCGCTTCTTTTCGCCGCTCAAAAGGGGTTGTACCGTGAGGTTGACGGAGAGCGTTTCCCCCTCGACCTCGATATTCGCATCCATGGTCACTTCGGGTTTTTGGGACTCCGTCACCGCCCTGATTTTTTCCGCGACCCAGGCATTCTTTCCGGAGAAGAAGTCGCTCACGCTCATGTTCAGGATCTTGTCGGGAGAGACCTTGAGGATATCGAGTCCGGCCGAGTTGCAGGTGACGATTTTTTCCGTTTCGTCGAGGGTGATGAGGCCGTTCGACATGTTTTCGAGCATCGCCTCGTTGTAGTTCTTCATGTTGTGAACGTCGGCGAAAAGCTTCGCGTTTTCGAGAGCGATGGAAACCTGGGCGGTAAAGGCCCTGAGCCGTGCTTCGTCCTCGGCCGTGAAGGCTCCCCCCCGCTTGTTGAGAACCTGGGTGACGCCGATGATCTTTCCGCTCTTGTTGACCACCGGCACGCAAAGAATGGAGCGGGTGAAAAAACCCGTTTTCTTGTCGAAAGCCGGATTGAAGCGCAAATCCGCATAGGCATGGGGAATGTTGACGGTCTTGCCGGAAGTGAAAACCGTTCCTGCGATGCCCAGGTGATTGGGGAGCCTGATTTGCAGGGCGTCGAGCCCCTGCCCGACTTCAGACCAGAGCTGATTGGTTTTCTCGTCGTTGAGGAAAAGGGTGGAGCGCTCGGCATTGAGCATTTTCGTCGCCTCCCCCATCACCTTCTGCAGCAGGGAACCCAGCTTGATGTCCGCGGTGACTTCGGAGACGATATTGACGAATTCCATTTCCTGCTTGCGCAGCTTTTGCATGCGCTCGATGAACTGGGTGCTTTGCAGCGCGAGGGAGCACTGGCTCACCATGTCTTCGAGAAGCGTCTGATCGTTTTGGGTGAAATGGCCGTTATTCCTGTTGAGAGTCTGCGCGACGCCTATGACTTCGCCCTTGTGGGAAGTGATCGGCACGCACAGGATGTTGCGCGTGACGAACCCGGTCTGCTCGTCCACGCTCCGGTTGAAGCGGGGATCGGAATAGGCGTCGAGGATGATCTGGCCTTTCCCCGTGGAGAAGACATAGCCTGCGATGCCGACGTTGTTGGACATGCGGATTTCGCGCAGGAAGTTTCCCTGGGCCACGCGCGAATAGAGTTCGTTGGTGTCGGGATCGTTGAGAAAAAGGGAGCTTCTTTCCGTCTGCAGTTCGCTGGTGGTGAATTCGATCAGGGTCTGCAGCACGGCGTCCAGGGAATCCTGGGATGCGATGCGCTTCGAAAGCTCGAGCAGCATTTCTGCCCGCTGCAGCCTCTGTTTCTGTGCGCTGACGGGTTTTTTCGGCATTTCGCTAGCAGTCATTTTTCTTCCAGCCTCTGGCGCAGCAATGCAATCGTTTGCCTCAGTTCGGCATTTTCCTTCTGGGCATTCTGTTTTTCAATGGAAACAGCATCTTCCTTCTCGATTTTTGCAAGTTCGAGGCTGTTGCGCAAGAAAACTGCGGTTTCCCTGACCTGCTTCATTTCGTCCTGGAAAAGGGCTGCTGCCTGCTGGATGAGGGTTTCGCGATTCGAGCGTTCTTCTTCGAGCTTGTCCCGCAGTTCCGTGATCGTCGATTTGAGGTGCACGATTTCCTGCGCGTGTTCTGCCCGCAGGGCCTGCATCCGGCGCTCGTGCTCGATGCCGATATGCTCGAGCTGGTTGCGCAGCGCCAGCACGGTCTGCTGGAATTGCCGTATCTCTCCCTGGGCTTCGGACAACTCCTGTTGCGAGGGTTCCAAGTCTCAATGCTCCATGGCCATCCTGCAGGCAGGATGGATGGCAGGTTTGCGGCTATTCAGGGCGGGGTCAACCGACATCGCGGTATTGCCATTTTAATGACTGTTTTTATGGGCCAGCGCGAACTGCTGGAATACCGGTGGATTCTAAGGCACATTGGAACGGCTCACAAGAGGCCCGCGGAAATTCCTCTAGCCGGGGTTGAGCACAGGGAAAAGGCCGCGCAATCCTGAAGCCATCATTTCGACCGCCATCGCCGAAAGTATGAATCCTCCCACGCGTTCCACCACGTCGAGCGAGGATTGCCTGATTTCCCCTCCCGCCCTGCAGGCCATGTGGAAGGTCAGCCAGCATGCGCCGCCCACGACGAGGATGGGGGCCACGACCGGGACGAGGTCGGCATAGGTGCGCCATGCGCCGCTGCCCATGACGTAGCTGAATGCGGCAGGCCCTGCCAGAAGGGGAACGGCGAGCGGAATGATCGATGCCTCCGGCGTTTCGGTGGTGACGGAGGCGGAACCCTTGAAGCTGGTTTCCTTGCCGAGAACCATGGCTATCGCCAGCAGCAGGACGATGATGCCGCCGCCGACCTGCATCGCCCCGAAAGATACGCCGAGTAGTCCGAGCAGGGGCATGCCGAGGAATGTCGCAACGAGGAGCGCGACCGTGACGCTGATGCCTATGGTTCGCGCAAAGCGCTCCCTCTCCCGGGCGCCCAGATTTTCCACCGTTGCGAGAAAAATGGGGATCATGGAGACCGGGCCGACCAGGGCGAAAAGCGTGATGGTTTTCTTGACGGTGAGCGCTGCGATCCCAAGCATGTCCTGTCCTCTTTTGCATCAAGCATAACACGGATTTTCGCGGCTGCCGCGCTGGCTTGGCCCGGCTGTTCGGCGCTTCCGTTGGATTGCAGGATGAATGCGCTTCTGCAGGCCTGTCTGCTTCGAAGGGTCGGAAATATATACCCTGATCGGTTTCCTCGCGCTGTAGACCGATTGCCCCCTTTAGCCTATTCGCGCCCTGCTATCGCCGCGAGCGAAGCGAGCCGCTCTAGTCTTGATATAGGGACACTCGATAACCATTCGCTGTCGATTTTTAGGTTTGTTTCTGAACTGTACATTTCAGCTTGGTCAGCACAAACGTAAGTGGTCATAAAATTACCCCAACTAATATAGTTCAATCATAATTGGATGAGGAATGTCTCAGCTTTCTCTTCTGCTGAGCAGTCGGTCTTCTCAAGAGAAACAATGAATTCGTTTGCGTTTGGCATAGTCTCGAAAAATTTATTTAAGCGGAAGTCGATTAAATTCATTCTTGCCAAAGAGTTAAATGTTTTTAGAAACGATTCTTGAGTAAATACTTGACAGTGGACGTCATAATATTGGCTTTCGAGTTCAGCTCGTTTTGCCAATTCTAGCGCCCCACTTTCCCGGATTGGAGCGTTTGACATCATGGGATCCGTATAGGCGACATGATCGAATATTTGCTCAGCGCAAGGCCTGTTAAGTCGTCTTAGATGGTTACCAATTAATTGAGCAGTTCCTGTATTTTGCCTCCGATGATCAAATGTTCTTTCCTTGTCTGGAATTGCCATATTGCACAAGCCCCCAAGCTTCAATATTGATCCAATTTCCTTGAGCCAACCAATCATGTCTGGTACATGCTCAATAACATGTGATGATAGGCAGAAATCGAATTTCTCATTGCTTCCTATACGTTCTTGAAGTGAACCACCTGGCCAAACAATATCAACTTGAACGATTAAATCCGGGTTGATTGTTTGAATGAATAGCATCAATTCTCTGAGTTTGGATTGGATGCATTCATCAATTATATGAAGAAACGATGGAAATTGGATTTTTATCCAAGCTGGCTTAGGCGTTCAAGTCTCTCGATCAAGGTTGGCAGGCGCTTCTGACTCATTGTGTCGGCGGGGAGGTGTCCTGGCAGCGCCTCCAGAAAAGCTCTTGACTTCAGTAGGTTGGAAAGCTGTGTTGCCACATAATTGCGTAATTCCTGTGGGGCACTTTCCATCTCTGAAAGCAGTTCGGGGCGGCCATCAACTACCGTGATGATGTCTTCCAGGTCGTGGCTGAGAAGGAAATCGTTATTACCGCGACCCTTGAATGCTTCGAGTTTGGTACCAATAAAGGTGGGAGCATTGATCAGGCGAATCTCCATCCCATTGTCCAGAATTACTCGATCGGCGGTTTCGATTGCCAACGGATACCAGCGGTTGTGGAAGCCTAACACATTGGTTCCAGAAGGCATGAGATCGACTTTTATTTCGTCGTAACGCCAGCGACAAATTGGCGCGCCAGGCGACATGTCATGCTTGAAACCTCTTGATGCCAGTCTGGATTCCGCTGCATGATATTCCTGTGCCGATGTAACCTTGGCTATTAGATCCACGTCTTCGGTCATGCGAATCGTCTGTGCGCGTACTGTTGTCACCAGCAGGCCAGTTGCGCATCCACCTACAAAGACAAGTTCTTCGCATAGGTCTCCAAGTCCCCGTGCAATCAGAGACAGAATTTCGCGGTTTGGATCACCCGGTGGAAAATTCATTGCAAACGCTCTTCCAGCAGCTTCGTGGCAAGTTCGCGTTCTCTTGCCTGACCCATGCGCAGTGCGTCGAACAAGGCCAGCATTTCATACAGCTTGGGATCTTCGAGCGCGGCAAGAGGAAGTTTTTCATACAAGGGCAGCAGGGCTGTACCGCGGGTGTTTCCCTGTGGATGGGGCCAGACGGGAGGCATTTCGCGTGAAAACAGCACCAAGTCCTTCAGGGGCGATACTGCATAGGCGGTAGGGAATCCGACGGTAACCTCTCCACGTACCGCAGGATAGCAATAGGGCGCCCCGTTCAGGACGAAGCTGCGCAGGGCTGCCATTACCGGGCGCACGCCTTTGCCCATGTCTACGACAAGACGGGCGGCGATCAGGCGCTGGACAGCGGCGTGGGCCTCGAACGCTGAAAGATGCAGCCTTTTTCCGAGATCTGCGTATGAAAGCTTGCTTCCGTTCAGTGTGACCAGTTTCAGGGCCAGCGCCAAATCCTGCGGCTTCAGCACCCATTGTCTGGTGTTTGCCCTGCGCATTGCGACAGAATTGCCTGTTGCTGGAGAGTCGACATCTATCATGCTTGCCCCTTGTTAGCAATATGCAAACAGCATACGAAATAATGGTGATTTTTGTCAAATCATAAATTATGTGTTAATTCATTTTGATGTTTCGTGTATGCGGTTTGCATATTGAATATGTACGTGTTTTCCATTTGTGGAATTGGGTGATTCAGGCCGATCAGAAGGATTGCGTTTCAGGACACGCCCAATATCCAGCCTTCGAGTGAAGCGATGTGGCGCTCGGGCAGGGTGAGGGGAGGGTCGAAATAGCGGCCCAGGATCCCGAGTCTCGCGCTCTCCTCGAGCCAGCGCGCAACAGAATAGGCGTCCTGCTCGTCGGCCGTGCGGCCGTTCTTCGGGTAGCGCTTGCGGAACAGGGAGGGGTAGACTTCCGCGATGACCGATACGCCTTCGGGCGGGTGCCATCCGTCGAAGGGCCAGAAGAAAAGCTTTTCTTTCATCTCATGCCTGAGGAATTTCAGCCAGGGAATCCCTGTATGGGTGGATTTTGCGACCGAGCCCTGCATGTCGAACTGGAAGACGCTTTTTGCAGAAGAGGTCCAGTTCTCGCAAAGCCTGAATTCGTCAGCCGATCCGGTGCGCTTCCCTCTCGGCTCCTCGTGATTTCTCCACCAAACCCCGTCACGGATGAAATCGACATGGCAATAGGGCTGATCGGTTGGCCAGTACCTGCAGAAATCCTCCAAGAATGCCGGCCACGAATCGAGCTTGTAGCGCTGGAAATAGCTCTTGGGGAAGGAGAAGCCATGGTCATGCCGATCAGGAGCGATTCGTCCTTCTGCAATTCGGCAAGCAGCCAGTGGGCGACCTCCTTCCGTGACCAGTTCCTGGCGGGCAATTCGGGGCGGATAGGCACCGGTTCGGAATTCCGATCCGCGACATAGACCTGCAGCCCCTTGATCCTGCTCTCTGGAGACTCGGCCCCCGAGTAGTCGATGCCGATATGGCGGTTGAATTTCATGAATTCTTTTTCGCTATGCGTGAGCGAAATTTCAAGACTTTGCACCGGGCGTTGCTTAGGTTATTTAATTTGCCAGTAAGGTCGTCCGTCGCCTGTGACTGCAGGTTCCAATCCTACACGCGCTGATGCAGGCAGCCCCGACTTTAGCAATCCGGATAGATCATTTATAAATGCTCGGACACTGGCGATATAACTATGGCCTATGAACGTATCGTCAACACCTGTCGCATCAATGGTATCCAATCCCTTGGCTGTTATTACCGGTGGAATCAGTCCAGCACGTGCGTATTTATGTTTGGCTTTAGAAAGCCATACGGCTTTATCACGTTGAGAAGTGTAAAGCGTACGATTCTTCCCGACGGTACCAATTTTTTCCATTGCCTGCATGAATACACGAGCGTCCACGTCTGGGGCAGCGAAAATCATTTTGTCTACGGCAGAAGCCGCGCCACCAACAAATCCTTGTGCTACTGCCTCCAGTGCCTTAAGCAGTGCCCTATTTCCCATGCTGTGTGCCATCACATGTAGAGTTGCCCCATTTGATATGGCACATTTATCAAGGTGGGAAACGAAATTTGTCACTGCATCGTAAGAGGCCTCAATTGCAGCCTCATCAGCCGCATAGCCATTTATCTTACCGCCCGATGGCCAGCTAAAAAATGCGGCTGGGCGAATACGCAGGTCATATGCAAGTTGAGCGGTTCTCATTGCCGCCTGCTCAAAGGTCACATTGTAACCATGCATGAAGAAAAGCGCCTCGCGCACTTTGCTGCTGTCGCGTTCTTCACGCATCGCCGCACCAAGTTTTGCCCAATAGTCCAGCTCACGCATGGATTCAATCGACACAAGATGCAGGCGGTCATCACCTTTTCTTAAGCGAACCCACCATGTGGAACCAAGTGAGCCAGGAACATGCCCCTTAGGCACATTCACAATACAGCGCCCGAGAGTGGTCTCCGACTGCCAGTCATTACTGAAGCCATTTGAAATATCGGATGCACTTCGTGGTTTGCGATTTGTACCAAACCAAATTGGGACATTTCTTGGGTCTCTTAATAACTCATCTTGTGTCAATGAGGCTACAGACGATAAATGCATCACATCATAATCTCTTGCCACCACGGTGTCGTACAGCCCGTAGTGGATCAAACCCTCGTGGCTCTCGATCCCCGTATAACTAAGCGACGCGTCTTCGTAGCGACGAAAGGCAAAGACCGCCTGATTCATCTGCTCTGTATTGAAAACCCTTAATCTCACGAGCAGATGGAAGTCCTTTACTGTTAGGCCAGTAACTGCCAGAAAAAGATCCGGCTCGAGCTTGGTGATGACATCCTGCAGCGTGTTCTCGCGGAAGTCGGTGAGGTACATGAAAGCTGGGATGCGCGTGGCGAACTTGATGAGCTTCTCCTGGACGAGCTTGCGCTTGGACTTGTACTCCTTCTCCTCCTCGGTAAGTTCCTTCTTCTGCTTCTCTGATAGTTTTCCATCCTTGGCCTTTTTCTTGAGCTCCTTGACCTTGTCGCTCTTGTTGATGATCGTTTCGATGACATTGTCGCCGAGCGAACGCCAGCCTTCGATGCGCTCTACTGCGGCCATTGCCTCGGGATTGTCCAGAATGCGGCGCAGCGTATCATTGTCCACGTTCACGAGCAAAGCGGACTCCCATTTGCGAGCCAAGAGCGTTGCCGAGGTGCCGGCCATAGCGATATCGAGAATGCCGCCCGCATCAATCTGCGTCATATTGGCGCCGTCATAGGCCAGCACTGGCAAGAACGACACGAGATCCTTGACAGCGTTTTCGGGGTTCTGCTCGTTTGGCGAAAGCCCGATCCCGTATTCGGAGAGCTGCCGCAGCGCGCGGGTGGGCGCGAAATCGAACACAAAGCAGACGGGTTTCAAGATCTCTTCAAGATTCGGATCGTCGCCATTTGGATTCTTGATGGACCATGGGGATTGGACCCGAAACGCGGCCTGAAAATAAGTCTCGGGGGACTTGAGATTGCGAAGCATCAGGATCGAGGACCACTGAGGCACAGTCACACCTGTGGTAAGCTTTCCGCAGGACAGCGTGATCGTCTTCGTCTCGAATCCGCTTGCTATGGCCTTACGTACAGGCTGCAGCGCATCGAGACCGATGCCGGCCGATGAACCGGCAGCGACAACAACTTTATAGTCTTTCCAAAAGATGTTGTGCTTTTCGGCCAACACGTTCGCCATCGCATGACAGGCGGCCACGTTAGGCAGAAACCAGAACGAGTGCTGAAGGTAGGGTAGCAGGCGGACGTCCGAGTATGGAAAAGGCGGGCGTGTTCCTGTTTTGAGATACTCAGCAACCTGAGGTGTGTAGGAGCCTCGGATGATATCCAGCCACTTCTGCACGTCGTTCTTGTGCTTGAATTTCGCATTCTTGCCCGTGCCGGAGGCCGAAAAGAACTCATTGAGATCAAACTCGTCGAACTCTCCGGCGCTTGCGATCGCCAGGAGCTCTGCTGGCATCTGATAGGTCAGCAACCGCATTTGAGGAAGCGCTCCATACGGGTTCCACTTGCCGGTGTTCTCTTCAGCAAACTTTTCCTTGGCACGCTGCTCATCGGTATAAGTCCAGTTGAAGATCTGCTCCTCAATGAACTCGCCCGTGGCCAGTGCCTTGAACGGGGTTCCAGAAAGATAGAGATATGCCTTGGTGGTGATGGGAAGGAACTCGGTCTCCTTCTCCGAGAGCACGCTCAGATCCTCGTTCACGTCTTGTAGACCTGCCGCGTATTCGATAGAGGACTCTTTCTTGGCGATAGCGTCCTCTTCGCCCTCGAACAGTTCCTTCGCGGTCTCCCGCCAGGCACCGAAGTGGTATTCGTCGAAGACGACAAGATCCCAATTCACCGCGTGAATCCATTCGTTCTTGGGCTTGATGTTTCCCGCATCATCCCTGCCGAGAAGATCCTGGAAAGAGCCGAAATAGACCACCGGCTTCTTTCGGTCTACCTTGGTAGGATCATTCCCGGAGTTTCGGGAGAGGTATTGCCACCCATCGAAGTCAACATGGGATTCAAGGTCTGTCTGCCATGCATCCTCGACAGCCGGTTTGAACGTTACAACGAGCACTCTCTTGGCGCCGAGTTTCCTGGCCAACTGATACGTCGTGAAGGTCTTGCCGAAGCGCATCTTGGCATTCCAGAGAAAGCGCGGAACCGCATGCATATCCTCTGTCCAAATCGAGTGGAAGTAGGCATGTGTCTTGTTCACGGCATCAAGCTGCTCCCGACGCATCGGGAAAGTGGCGTGATGGTTGCCGGTAACCTGCTGACCGGTGCGCAGCTCGGTGAGCGTGGTCTGAACGTCCTTTATCGAACAGCGCATCCACTCCAGTTCGACGTTCTCGATACCCTTTCTGACAAGCGCCGCGCGCACATCATGATCAGTAAAGATCGTGCCGTCTTCACGCTCTGCAGATTCGTCCAGTTCGATCCTGTAGTTTTTGATGGCGGCGGTCTTGACCTGCTCGGCGACACGCTGTTTCACGTTGCGCGTGGTCTGCCCCACCTTGAGGAGACCCTCGTGCGCCTTATCGTCGATGGAATAGACGTAGATGCGCAGCCGGGCTTCAGGCTTGGGCGCAAGGATTTCCTCGATGGGCTTAGTCATCCTCGGAGGCTCCACCAAGATCCATCGGGCGGACAACTTTCTCGATGAACTCGATCTCACTCGCGGATATGCCGTATTTAGCGTAAAGATCTACGTCCGTCCATTGCTTCGTCCATTTCTGGGTTGGTACGAATGTGTAGACCTTGCGCGTGGTGTCTTGGGAAGGCTTATGCAGAAGAATCAGAAGGCGAGTCAGCCGACAGGAGAGGTAGGACAAGGCACTTTTCGCCTCACTCTTCGATTCGAACGGGCCGATGCAGAGATAGGTTTCCGAAGAGATGCTTCCTGGCTCCCCGACGAATGGCGTGCTGATGATCCTGTGCGGGTAGGTGTCTTTGTTACCGGTTCCAGGTGCAGCCCGGCCAACGTAAATCTTCCACTTATCAATGAGTTCGGTGCCAGCCGATATCGAGTTTCTGGCGACATATCCCTTACCGCCGTTCTGATAGACCAGTACGTCACCAGTGTGCTTCGCGGTCTTGCCCTTGAACGTTGTCTCAAGCCCGAACGGCTTTCTGGAACTGACCAATTGATCGAAACGTTTGTTTTCAGGAAGTGACAATGAGGCAGCATTTCCGCTCTCGGCAGCCATGACTTTTTTGAGAATCGACAGCCCTTCATTGAAGCGGATGAATACGTCTGCCCCCTCTTCAAGAAGCGGGCGATTAGCTATCGAGACAGGCCAGTCCTTGAAATGGGTACCTACTCGGCAGGAACCGGGATAGTCCCGGTTCCAGAGGAAGTAGCAGACGCCGCCCTTGAGGCCGACCCCTGGAAAGACATCTGACGCGCTGAGAAAGTCATCAATGGAGCGCAGGCGATTGTCGGCAAGCATCGACTCTCTGAATTCATCCAGTCCCTTGCCACCTGCGAACCAACGTGCGGGAATGATCATCGATAGGTAGCGTGGTTCCAACGCCTTTGCCTGCTCAACGAACAGCTGGTAAATCGGCGCGGCGCTCGTGCCATAACCACCGTCGGTCAATTGATACGGCGGGTTTCCAATGATTACGTCGAACTGCATATTTGCTCCAAACAACTCGGTCATCCGAGCCCTGATGTCGTCGGTGTGAATGAATGCGTAGGCATGGGTTTCTAGTTCTTCGCCGCGATCCAAGGTGCTCTGGCTTGCCCCGCAGAACGTGCATTTACCATTTTCCCAGGTGTGCTCTACGCGCTCAAACCAGATATTGCCCGCGTCACTGTCAAAACCCTTGGCAATGGAATGCGGGCCATTGGCGTGTTTGGAGCAATACAAGCTCCGGCGTGCAAGTAGGCTTGTCAGATGGGTGATGCCGATGCCGAACACCTGCTTGGTCAGAATGTGATTGACGCGATCCTCAATGTTAGGAATCTCGTCTGCCAGGCCTTTGGTCAGGCGACTGGTGATTTCACGCAGGAACACGCCCGACTTTGTGCATGGATCGAGAAACGTCACTGAACTGTCCGCCCAGATGCTCGCGCCGTTGTGACCGGCCGCCCATGCCTCCGCGAGAGTGTCCAGCATCCTGTTGGCGAACTCGGGCGGCGTGAATACTTCATCGTTCGAGAGGTTCGCAATGCAGGTCAATACATCGGGGTTGCGGCCGCGCAGGGTGAAGGGCGCCTGGCCGTTCATGCTTCTTCCTTGGAGGTGTCGCCGGAAGCAGCAAGCTCACGCGCTGTCATCGGCGGATATGTCTTGGTAGGCGTGAAGATCTCGTGCTTGCCGAAGAGGGATCCTTGTTCCGAGTGGGTCGACATACCAGTGAGAATGTCAAAGCGGAAGTCGCGGCGCTGAAATTTCCCCTTGCCGAGATAGCCCCATTCCGCAAAGGTGATCGGCTGCCCGTCGCTGGTGAGCATCGTCAAGGCATCGCCGTGGACGAGATTCTGCGACAGCACGTATGAAGCTGCGCGATACAGATCATCCGATTTCTCGATCTTCAGATAATCTGCGAAAATCTCCAGCATGTTGGCTCGGCACTCGGCAATGTTGTCCGGTAGGAGTTCAATCCCGTAACTACACATCAGAGCCAGAAGCGAATATTGCTGTTTTTCAAAGTCGGATTTCCCGAACTTGAGTTCGACAGCAGCGAGCTTGCGCTGCAAAATCTTTACGAGAAAATTTCCGCTCCCGCATGCCGGCTCCAGAAAGCGGGAATCAATGCGCTCCGTCTCACCCTTGACGAGATCGAGCATGACCTCGACCATCCATGCCGGAGTGAACACCTCCCCATGGTCAGCGACACGTTGTTTTGATTTAACCTGCTTTTCCATCAATTCCACAGCCATAAATGCTTCAGGTTTCTATGTTTAGAGAACTTTCGCTTTCGAATAGCAGGCTAGACATTCGTTTCAGGAAGCCTCTTTGATCATTCCAAGATGCGAAACAGGGATATTTGCGTTGGATATGTCGGATACCAGCCAGCCTGCCGCCTCAAGCTGCCTGTCGATATTCCCCCTGGCTTCGATTTCTGGTCGCATTGTTCGCCCATTTTTCCGCAATCCTACCACGGCTCGATACGAATTTGGACAATCAGAATGGACAGGATGGAGGGGGCTGGGTTTTCCGGCACCAAACCCTGGATCCTCGTTCAAGTAATTCTTCCCTGGGAGGGCTTGGGAAGCTGATCCAGTTTCAAAAACGATTTCTGCACGGAAATGAGATAAGAGGCGGGCATGTGTCTTGGCATGTATGAATTTTAAAATGTTTCTCATAGTTGACAAAATGTAAATAATGACTAGAATGGAAAACACTATGCCATCAAAATCACCAGCCGTTCAGGAAAGAGTTGCCGGCAGGCTTGCCGCCATTGGAATGCAGATTCGTGAGCGCCGCAAGGCACTGCGAACCAATCTTGCCGCTGCAGCTGAAGCGGCCGGAATGTCGCGTGTCACCTTGCACCGGATCGAAAAGGGCGAGCCTTCGGTCACCATGGGGGCCTATCTCAATGTCATGGATGCCCTGCAAATGGATTTCGGCATCGTGAAGCCGGTGGAAGGGGCGAGCCATGAGGGATGGATTCCGGCGAAAATCCATTTGTCCGAATATCCGCAACTCAGGCAGCTGGCCTGGCAAGTGCATGGCACTGAAGAATTGACCCCATCAGAAGCGTTGGGCATCTACGAGAGAAACTGGCGGCACATCGATATCCAGTCCCTGGAAAAAAATGAGCGAGATCTGATGGAAGCCCTGAGAGCAGGACTCGGCAAGCGTGTTTAAGCGGCCGCATCAATATCAGTAAATCAATCCAGATCAACTTGACCAGACGTTCCCCGTTGCGGAAATTAATGGAGCGAAATTCGCGTGAAACTCTAAAAATTCAGCAAGTTATGGAATTTTGTGGAACTTGCTGGAGGGGTGGTTGGTGCCGGCAATAGGAATCGAACCCACGACCTTCTGATTACAAATCAGCTGCTCTACCGTCTGAGCTATGCCGGCGCGCTTGCATTATATAAGCTGGAAGAGGGGCGGGCAAATGCTCACTTGACGATGGTGAGCTTCGGCTTGGGCGGCGGCACGGAAGGCGGCGGCTCGTCCTCGGGCAAGCCTTCCGTTTCGTCGACCTGGAAGAATAGCCCTTCGCCGCTCTCCTTGGAGAAAATGCCCGCGACCCTGGAGACGGGAACCCAGATGTCCCTGGAAACCCCGCCGAAACGGGCGGAGAACTGGATCACTTCGTTCCCCAGGACGAGCGCCCGGGTTGCGCCCGGTCCGATGTTGAGGACGATTTCCCCGTTCTTGACGAACTCGGCTGGAACACGCGTACTGGCATCGACCTTCACGGAAAGATAGGGGGTCTGGCCGGCGTCCGAGCACCATTCGTAAATCGCCCTGACGAGATAGGGCTTGGTCGAAGCTGCGCTCACTTGCGCATGACCTTCTCCGAGGCCGTCAGCGCGCTGATGAAAGCCGGCCTGCTGAAGATCCTTTCGGCGTATTTCAGGATGGGTGCGGCCTGCTTGCCGAGCTGGATGCCGTAGTAGTCGAGCCGCCACAGGAGCGGGGCGAGCGCGACGTCCAGCATCGAGAATTCTTCGCCGAGAATGAATTTCTGTCTGGCGAAAACCGGTGCGATCTGGGTCAGGCTGTCCCTGATGGCAATCCTGGCTTTCTCCGCACCCTTCTGGCTGCCGCGCTCGATTTCCTCGACATGCACGAAAAGCTCCTTCTCGAACCTGAAAAGAAAGAGCCTCGCCCGCGCGCGCATGATCGGGTCGGCGGGCATCAGCTGCGGATGGGGAAAGCGGTCGTCGATGTATTCGTTGATGATGTTGGATTCGTAGAGCACCAGGTCGCGCTCGACGAGGACCGGAACCTGGTTGTACGGGTTCATCACCGCCAGATCCTCGGGCTTGTTGTAGAGGTCGACGTCGATGATCTGGAAATCCATGTCCTTTTCGAACAGCACGATGCGGCAGCGCTGGCTGAAGGGGCAGGACGTGCCCGAATACAGTGTCATCATGATGAAAGAAATTCCCGGCAAAACGCCATTTTAACCAATTCCGCTGAAAACTTGAATATTCTTGTCGCAATCCATTGTATATCAATGGTAAATTGTCAAACCGGGTTGTCCGTGTCGATGAATTCGTGTTCGAAACCGAAGCGTGCGGCGAGGTGCTCGCCCAAAGCCATGATGCCGTAGCGTTCGGTCGCATGGTGCCCTGCGCAGATATAGGCGATGCCGGATTCTTCGGCCTCGTGCACCGTCTGCTCCGAAATTTCCCCGGAAAGATAGGCGTCGACGCCGAGCTTCGCCGCATCCAGCAGATAGCCCTGGGCGGCGCCGCTGCACCAGGCGATTCTCCTCACGACTTCGGGTTTTTTGCCGACGATCAGGGGAACCCGGGAAAGTTTTTCGGAAATCCTTTTTCCGAGTGCATCCGGGGAAAGCGGGTGATCGAGCTCTCCCAGCATGGCGATGCCCTGGTCGCCGAAGCGCGATTCGAACGAAAACCCGAGCATCTGCCCGAGCTTCGCGTTGTTGCCCAGTTCGGGATGGGCGTCCAGAGGCAGGTGATAGGCGAAAAGGCTCATTCCGCTTTTCAACAGGAGTTCGATGCGCCCCCGCTTGATGCCGGTGATCCTCGCATCCTCGTTTTTCCAGAAATAGCCGTGGTGGACCAGAACGGCATCCGCTCCGGCATCTCTCGCCTTTTCCAGGAAGGAGCGGGATGCGGTGACGCCGGTTGCGATTTTCCGGATGTTTCGGACTCCTTCCACCTGCAATCCGTTGGGGCAGTAATCCCGGAACCGGTCGACCTCGAGCAAACGTCCGGTATAATCTTCCAATTCATGGTGAAGCATAAGGATCCTCATCGATGCGCAGACTTTGGCTTATTTTTGCACAAACGGCGACCATTAGTCTTGCCATCTTGTTCGTCGTCTCGACCCTGAAATCCGATCTTCTCCCCTGGGGAAGGCACGGCTCGATCGCAACCATACGCGAAGCATCCGAGATCGGGACGGGAAAGATGACGGGGTTTTCCGCGGCAGCCGGAAAGGCCATGCCTTCGGTGGTCAATATTTTCACCAGCCACGAAGTCAGGGTGCCCAGAAATCCGTTGATGGACGATCCCTTCTTCAGGCGCTTTTTCGGCGAGTCCGAGCAGGGCCAGACGAGGAGAAGCGTCAGCCTCGGCTCGGGCGTGATCGTGAGCCCGGAAGGCTATATTCTCACCAACCACCATGTGATCAAGGCAGCCGACGAGATCGAGGTCGCACTCTCGGACGGCAGGAAGTCCATGGCGAAGGTGGTGGGGTCTGACCCGGAGACCGATCTTGCCGTGCTGAAGGTCGATTTCAGGAATCTCGTCCCGGTCACCTTCGGGCACTCGGAAAGCATCAAGGTCGGGGATGTCGTGCTCGCGATAGGCAATCCCTTCGGGGTCGGGGAGACCGTCACCATGGGCATTGTCAGCGCATTGGGGCGCAGCCATCTCGGCATCAATACCTACGAGAATTTCATCCAGACCGATGCCGCCATCAATCCGGGCAATTCTGGCGGCGCGCTCGTCGACTCGAACGGAAACCTGGTCGGAATCAATACCGCGATCTATTCGCAAAGCGGAGGGTCCCTCGGCATAGGCTTCGCCATTCCGGTGAGCCTCGCCAAAAACGTGATGGAGCAGATCATGGAAAAGGGCGGGGTGACGCGCGGCTGGATCGGGGTCGAAGTACAGGACATCAGCCAGGATCTCGCCGACTCCTTCAGGCTTTCCGACACCAGGGGGGCGCTGATCGCCGGCGTTTTCAGGGGCGGCCCCGCCTATTCTGCCGGGATCAGGCCGGGAGATATTCTGGTGGAACTCGAAGGCAAGAAAATCCTGGACTCCTCCTCGATGCTGAACAGCATCGCCGAACTTGAGCCCGGCACGCAGGCCACCCTCAGGATCCTGAGGGGAGGGAAAGAGATGGCAGTCAGGGTCAGCGTCGGCAAGCGTCCCGACGTCGGCAGGCGCTGACATGCTGATCGACACGCACTGCCATCTCGATGCATCCGAGTTCGATTCCGACCGAAGCGAAGTGATCGGGCGCGCGCGATCCGCCGGAGTCGGCGCATTCGTGATTCCGGCAGTCGAGCGCAGCGGATTTTCGAAGGTGCTGGAGATTTGCGGAAACGAGCTTGCCTGCCATCCGGCTCTCGGCATTCATCCCATGTACGTCGAGAACGCGGTTCCCGAAGACCTCGAAATCCTGCGCGAGAGGGCAATGGAAGTCGTCGCAATCGGGGAAATCGGGCTCGATTTCTTCGTCGAGAATTACGACAGGGAGAGGCAGATTTATTTTTTCGAGGCGCAGTTGAAAATAGCCAGGGAATTCGATCTTCCCGTACTTCTCCATATCCGCCGCTCCCAGGATACCGTCCTCGCCTCGCTCAGGAGGATTCGCGTCAAGGGCGGGATTGCCCATGCCTTCAACGGCAGCTTCCAGCAGGCCGAGGAATTCATCAGGCTCGGCTTCAGGCTGGGGTTCGGCGGGGCGATGACCTTTGAGCGTGCGACCAGGATCAGGTCTCTGGCAGAGACGCTGCCCATGGCGAGCATCGTGCTCGAAACGGACTCCCCGGACATGCCGCCTTCGTTCATCGGGAAAGCCAGGAACAGCCCTGAGTATCTGCCAAAAATTGCTGAAGTTCTTGCAAGTTTGAGGAAGATGACTGCAAATGAAGTGGCGATGGCGACAACTGAGAACGCCAGGGAAGTGCTGGAGCTGGAATGAGCCGATTCGAGAGAACGCGCATCCTGATCGGGGATGAGGGCATAGCCAGGCTGGCGGGGAAGCATGTCTTCCTGGCGGGCCTCGGCGGAGTGGGTTCCTATTGCGCGGAAGCCCTCGCGCGCGGCGGCATAGGCAGGTTGACTCTGCTCGATCACGACGTCGTCGCAGTCAGCAATATCAACAGGCAGCTCCCCGCGCTCGATTCGACCGTCGGAAAGTCCAAGGCGGAATTGATGCGGGCGAGGATAGCCGACATCAATCCCGATTGCACCGTCTCCATCAGGCGCGAATTCCTCACCCCGGAGAACGTGAACGAGATCGTCCCGGATGCCGATTACGTGATCGATGCGATCGATTCGCTCAACTGCAAGGTTGCGCTGGTCGCCGAGAGCGTGAAGCGCGGGCTGAAAGTCGCGTCCAGCATGGGGGCGGGGAACAAGCTCGATCCTTCCAGGATCAGGCTCGCCGACATTTCCGAGACCTCTATCTGCCCGCTTGCCAGCCAGATGAGGAAGCGCCTGAGAAAGCGCGGCATAGAGAAGGGGGTGCTCACCGTATTCACGGACGAAGTCGGGCGTTCCCCGCTCCCTCCCGAGCCCGTTTCCGGCCACGGGCGTCCCAGGGCGGTGAACGGCACGATCAGCTACATGCCCCCCCTTTTCGGCTTCATGCTGGCAGGGGCAGTCATCAAGGCGCTCCTGGAAGCGTGAACAGCGCGATCGACTCGACATGGGAAGTGTGCGGGAACATGTTGACCACTCCCGCGCATTCGAGCGTGTAGCCTTTCGAATGGACCAGAACGCCCGCATCCCTTGCGAGTGTCGCAGGGTCGCAGGAGACATAGACGATGCGCGAAGGAAGATCGGGCCCCAAACGCTCCACCAGTTCTTTGGCTCCGGCGCGGGGCGGATCGATCAGCATCTTGTCGAATCCCTGCAAATTCACCCCTTTCATATCGAAAAGGTCGGCTGCGACGAAGCTCGCATTGGCTATGCCGTTCTTCTCGGCGTTCTCCATCGCCCGCCCGACCAGGGAAGAACTGCCTTCCATGCCGACAACCGTGGCGCCCGATTTCGCGATGGGCAGGGTGAAGTTGCCCAGTCCGCAGAAAAGGTCGGCTATTTTGTCGCCTTTCGAAGGTGAAAGCAGGGCAACTGCGCGTCTCACCAGAGCCCGGTTGATCGCGAAGTTCACCTGGGTGAAGTCGGACGGCAGGAAGGGCATGACGATCCCGAATTCGGGAAGCGAATAATGGAGCCTTGCCGGTTTTTCCGGATGGAAGGGGTGAACGGAATCGACCCCCTTCGGCTGCAGGTAGATGGCAATGTCGTGCCTGTCCGAAAATGCCCTGATGAGCGCCTCGTCCTCATTCGAGAGCGGATCGAGTATCCTGAATACCAGAATAGCGGTTTCTTCCCCGACTGCGACTTCGACCTGGGGAAGCCGCTTCCTGATTGAAAGCGCCCCTATCATTTCCTTCAGATGCGGAATCAGCATCGAGATTTTTTCAGGCACAACCTCGCAATTGTCCATGTCGGTCACATAGCAGGTGCGTTTCTCGTTGAAGCCGACCAGGAGTTTTCCCTTTTTTTCGACAAAGCGCACAGAGAGTCTGGCGCGATGCCGGTATCCCCAGTAGGGGCCGTGGATCGCAGGCAGGATGCAGCCCGGATTCACTTTTCCGATATGCCGGAAGGCATCCTCCAGGACGCGCTGCTTGGCGGCGACTTGCGCCGAAGCTTCCAGATGCTGCATGCTGCATCCCCCGCAGATGCCGAAATTGGCGCACTTCGGTTTCACCCGCCAGGGGCTTTCGCGGAGCATTTTCGAGATGTTGGCGAATTCGAGTCGGGGTTTTTTCTTGTAGACGGAAGTTTCGACTTCCTCGCCCGCAAGCGCGCCATCGACGAAGACCGCCTTGCCTTCGTGATGCGCCACGCCCCTGCCTTCGTGGTCGAGAGATTCTATTTTGATCATGCGTTTTCCTGAATCATTTTCGTTTTCGGGATTTTTTCCATGTCCCAGTTCGCAATCGCCCAGCTCCACAAGGAGGGGATGTCCGCATCCAGAAGTTCCCGGGGGGGATTCTGCCCCAGAAAGCCGATCGCCCTGAAAAGCACGGGCACTTCCGGTTCGACGGGGCTCGCCAGCGTCTGCTTGGAGAGCTTTTCCCCGTGGTCATTCGCCGCAACGGGAAGATGGGCGTAGGCCGGCGTCTCGAAACCGAGGCATCTTTGCAGGTGGATCTGGCGCGGGGTCGAGTCGAGCAGGTCGGCACCCCTGACGACATGCGTCACGCCCTGCTCCTTGTCGTCGACCACCACCGCGAGCTGGTAGGCGAAGTAGCCGTCTGCGCGCAGCAGGACGAAGTCGCCGATTTCCCTTTCCGGATTCTGTGCGAATTCTCCCTGGATTGCGTCGAAAAAGGCTATCCGCTCGTTTTCCACCCTGACCCGGATCGCGCGGGCTTCACCCCTTGCGCCATTCCTGCAGGTTCCCCGGTAGATGCCTTCGATTTCGCGTCTCGAACAGGAACAGGGATAGGTGAAACTTCCCAGGCTTTCCAGGGCGTCCCGGTAAAGTTGGGTCCGCTGACTCTGGAAGACGACTTCCCCGTCCCAGGCCATTCCCAGTTTTTCCAGAACACGGAGTATCTCGGAAGCTGCGCCCGGCGCGGTCCTGGCCTCGTCAACGTCCTCGATCCTGACCAGCCATTTTCCTCCGGCGGCCTTTGCCGCGAGAAAGCTCCCCGCTGCGGCGATGATGGAGCCGAAATGGAGCGGGCCGGTAGGGGAGGGGGCGAAGCGTCCGACATGGGTCATGAGGCGCTATTCTGCCACAGCTTGAACAAGGATGCTTCCTGTCCTATAAAGAAAATCCGGATACTCGCAACAGGAGGAGCCATGCTGGACATAGAGAAAATGATGGGGGACGACCCCGACGGGAGGCTTTCCGCCCTTCCCGAATGGTCCGAGGAAATCGCGAAAAAGCTCGCCGAAAAGGAGGGCATTTCGCTGACCGATGAGCACTGGGAAGTGATCAGGCTGCTGAGGAACCATTACCGTCTGCGCGGTAGCGATTTGAGCGGGACGAAGCTGCTGAATGCGCTCGAAGAGCCTTTCGGCGCAAGAGGCGGCAAAAAGCATCTTTACGAGCTTTTTCCCGGCGGGCCGATCAACCAGGGAAGCCGCCTGGCCGGCGTGCCACTTCCCCCTTACAGCCGGGACGCTTCTTTCGGCAGCGTGGCTTAGGTCAGGTTTCCTTTTCGCCTGGCGGGACGAATTTTGCGAGGAATATGCCGAGTTCGTACAGCAGCCAGAGCGGCAGGGCGAGCATGGTTTGCGAAACGATATCAGGCGGCGTGAAAATCGCGCCCAATATGAAGGCCCCGACGATCATGTAGGGGCGCCATTCCTTGAGTTTCTGGATTTGGATGAATCCCATTCTGACCAGAACGATGACGATGATCGGGACTTCGAATGTGACTCCGAATGCGATGAACAGGGTGAGGACGAAATCGAGGTACTTGCCGATGTCGGTCATCATCGAAACGCCTTCCGGCGTCACCTTGGAAATGAAGCCGAAAACGACTGGAAAGACCAGGAAATAGGCGAAAGCCATGCCGCTGAAGAAAAGGAAGGTGCTGCCCACGATGAGCGGGGCGATCAGCTTCTTCTCGTGGGAATAGAGCCCCGGTGCGACGAATGCCCAGAGCTGGTAAAGCGTGTGGGGAAGGCTGATCAGGAAGGCGGCCATGATCGCGATCTTCATCGGGACCAGGAAAGGCGTGGTGACCTCTGTCGCGATCATGCTCCCCCCCTTGGGCAGGTGTTCGAGCAGGGGATGGGCGAGAATGGTGTAAAGCTCCCTCGCCCAGGGTGCGAGGCAGAGGAATATGACAACGACAACCACTGCGATCCGCAGCAGGCGGGTTCTGAGTTCGATCAGGTGGGCGATGATGCTTTCGGAAGTGCTCATTTTTCGCCGAAGTCGATCTTGAGCTGCCTCGGATCCTCTTCAGCGACAGGCTCCCCGTGCGCTTCCTCCTCGAGCGGTTTTTTCACTTCCTCCAGTTCGATGCGCACCGCGCCTTCGGCTTCCCTGAACTTTTGCTCGTATTCGAAAGCCTTGGTTTTCAGGGCCGCTTCGAGCTTCATCGCGGATTCCCTGGCGTCTTCCTGCATCTGCTTGATTTCGTCGAGATTGGCTTCCCGCTGCAGTTCGACCTTGACGTCGTTGACGTAGCGCTGCGCCCGCCCGACCAGCAGACCGAAGGCGCGCGCCACCTTGGGAAGGCGTTCCGGGCCGATGACGACGAGTGCGACTATCCCGATGAGGAAAAGCTCTGAGAAGCTGATGTCGAACATTGGATCAGGATTTCGACTTTTCCTTCACTTCACCCTCGAGGGTGTGTCCGACTTCTTTCGAGTCGATCTTGGCATGCTCGTCTTCGACGCCTGCCATGCCTTCCTTGAAGCCTTTCACCGCGCCGCCGAGATCGCTTCCGATATTCCGCAGTTTCTTCGTTCCGAAAATCAGCAGAACGACCAGAAGAACGATGAGCCAGTGCCAGATGCTGAATGAACCCATTTTAAACTCCTTGAATTAAATCCTGACGAGCATGGGGGGAAGCCTATCCTTCCCGCCGATGACATGCAGATGCAGATGCATCACTTCCTGGCCGCCGATTCTTCCCGTGTTGACGATGGTGCGGAATCCGTCGGCAAGCCCTTCTTCCCTGGCGAGTTTGGGCGCGAGCACCATGATCTTGCCCATGACATCCCTGTGTTTTTCGCCGACATGCGCCATGGATTCGATATGTTCCTTGGGGATCAGCATGAAATGGACAGGGGCTACGGGATGGATGTCGTGTATGGCGATGACGTCTTCGTCCTCGTAAAGTCTCCTGCCGGGAATCTCCCCCCTGATGATGCGGCAAAAAATGCAGTTTTCCATTATTTTCGCCCAGCCTTTTCTTCGTTGCCTGAAACGCCTTCCCTTCTTTCCAGTTCGGCATACACGTCTTCCGGGCGCAGCCCGTGCCAGGCGAGCATGACGAGGCTGTGGAACCAGAGGTCCGCAGTTTCCTTCACAACGTGCAGTTTATCACCGTCCTTGGATGCGAGCAGCGTCTCCCCGGCTTCTTCCGCTATCTTTTTCAGTATCGCGTCCTGCCCCTTGTCGAAAAGGGAGGCGACATAGGACGATTTCGGGTCCATTCCCTTGCGGGATGCAATCGTGTCCGCGAGGCGTTCCAGTATGCTCATGCCTTGCTCCCGTAAATTTCCTCGGGGGGCTTGATCACTTCGTCCGTCACCACCCAGCGGCCGTCTTCCAGCTTCTGGAAGAAGCAGCTTTCCCGTCCCGTGTGGCAGGCGATGCCGCCCTGTTGTTCGACCTGCAAAAGAATCACGTCTTCGTCGCAATCGAGGCGCATCTCGACGATTCTCTGGGTATGCCCCGATTCTTCCCCCTTCTTCCAGAGCTTCTTTCTGGAGCGCGACCAGTAAACGGCGACCCCGGTTTTAGCGCTCAGTTCCAGGGATTCCCGGTTCATCCAGGCGACCATCAGCACGCGCCCGGTGGTTGAATCCTGGGCGATCGCTGGAACAAGGCCTTCGTTGGACCAGTTGATTTTGTTCAGCCAGTTGTCGTTCAAAGTCTCACCTCGATATGGCGGCTCGCCATGTATTCCTTGGCCTGTCTCACGGTGTATTCGCCGTAATGGAAAATGCTCGCGGCAAGGACCGCATCGGCATGACCTTCGAGCACGCCTTGCGCAAGATGCGCGAGGTTGCCCACGCCGCCGCTCGCAATCAGGGGAATATCGAGCGCGTCAGAAACGGCTCTGGTGAGTTCGATGTCGAAGCCGTTTTTGGTGCCGTCCCTGTCCATGCTGGTGAGCAGGATTTCCCCCGCTCCCAGTTGTTGCATCCTCACAGCCCATTCTATAGCATCCAGCCCGGTTTGCCTTCTTCCGCCGTGGGTGAACACTTCCCATTTTTTTTCGCCGGTCTTCTTGGCGTCGATCGCGACGACGATGCATTGCGATCCGAAGCGGTGCGAGGATTCGGCGACGAGATCGGGATTGGATACCGCCGAAGTGTTCATGCTGACCTTGTCCGCGCCCGCATTGAGCAGGCTCCTCACGTCGGATACCGCCCTCACTCCGCCCCCTACCGTGAGCGGGATGAAGACCTGAGAAGCCACGTCCTCGATGATTTTGAGGATCAGCCCGCGTTCGTCCGAGCTTGCCGTGATGTCGAGGAAGGTGAGCTCGTCTGCGCCCTGCTCGTCATAGCGGCGTGCAATCTCTACGGGGTCTCCTGCATCCCTGAGACCGACGAAGTTGACTCCCTTGACGACCCTTCCTCCGGTTACGTCGAGGCAGGGAATGATTCTTTTCGCGAGTCCCATTTCACTCCAGGAATTTCGGGGCGAGCGAGTCGGCGAGCGCCTGCGCCGCCTTGAAGTCGAGCGTTCCCTCGTAGATGGCGCGCCCCGTGATCGCCCCCATGATCCCCTCCGATGCTATGCCGCACAGCGCCCTGATGTCTTCGAGATTGGTGAGCCCGCCGCTTGCGATCACCGGAATGGTGAGTTCGCGCGCGAGATTGACGGTTGCCTCGATATTGACCCCGGTGAGCATGCCGTCCCGGCCGATGTCGGTGTAGATGACGGCTTCCACCCCGTAATCCTGGAAGCGCTTGGCGAGATCGACGACGTCGTGCCCGGTTACCTTGGACCAGCCGTTGACCGCGACCTTGCCGTCCTTGGCGTCCAGCCCGACCATGATGTGGCCGGGAAAGGCGTTGCAGGCGTCGTGCAAAAACCCCGGCGTCTTGACTGCGGCAGTGCCGATGATGATGTAAGTGACCCCGTCGTCGAGATAGCGCTCTATGGTTTCGAGGTCGCGGATTCCTCCGCCGAGCTGGACCGGAACGTCATCCCCTACCGATTCGATCACGGCACGGATCGCTTCCTCGTTCCTGGGCTTTCCGGCAAATGCGCCGTTGAGGTCGACGAGATGAAGGCGTCTCGCACCCTGGGCTATCCAGTGCTTCGCGGTGGTTGCCGGATCGTCCGAAAAGACGGTGGCGTCTTCCATCAGTCCCTGTTTGAGGCGAACGCATTCGCCGTCCTTCAAATCGATGGCAGGAATAATCAGCATATCCCGGTGTTCTCCAGTCTAAATTGCGCCATTCCAGGCGGAGAAATTGCGCAACAGGGCAAGCCCCGCGCTCTGGCTTTTCTCCGGATGGAATTGTACGGCAAAAATATTGCCTTTCGCCACGGCCGAGGCGAAGCGGAAGGGGTAGCGGCTGGTTGCCGCGATGATGCCTTCATCGTCCGGTTCGGCGTAATAGCTGTGCACGAAATAGAACCGGCTCCCTTGACCTATTCCCTCCCAAAGTGGATGGGACAGGCAGGTATCGACCTGGTTCCACCCGATATGCGGCACTTTCAGCTTTTCTCCGGAAGCGTCGAACATTTTGTCCTGGGGGAAGCGCTTCACCTTGCCCCTCAAAATCCCCAGTCCGGCCACGTTCCCTTCTTCGCTGAAATCGAAGAGCATCTGTAGGCCGATGCAGATGCCGAGAAAGGGCTTTTCCTTTGCCGAGCGCATCACCGCATCTCTCAGCCCCCTGGAATCGAGTTCGCGCATGCAGTCCGGCATGGCGCCCTGGCCGGGAAAGATCACGCGATCGGCTCCCAGAATCGCGGCAGGGTCGCTCGTCACCGTCACCTTCGATTGCGGCGAGACATGCTCCATCGCATGGGCGACAGAGCGCAGGTTGCCCATGCCGTAATCGATGATGGCGATTTCGGTCATGCTCAGAGGCTGCCTTTGGTCGATGGCATTTCGCCTTCCAGGCGTGCGTCGATGCTGCATGCCGCTCGTAGCGCGCGCCCGAAAGCCTTGAAAATCGTTTCGCACTGGTGATGCGCATTTTTTCCCCTGAGATTGTCGATATGCAGGGTGACCAGGGCATGGTTGACGAAACCCTGGAAGAATTCGCGAACCAGTTCGACATCGAATTCCCCCACCATGCCTCGCGTGAAGGGCGCATCCATGACAAGGCCCGGCCTGCCGGAGAGGTCGACGACGACTCTGGAGAGGGCTTCGTCCAGCGGGACGTAGGCGTGGCCGTAGCGGGATATGCCCTTCTTGTCTCCGATTGCTCTGGAAAACGCCTGTCCCAGGGTGATGCCGATGTCTTCCACCGTGTGGTGGCCGTCGATGTGCAGATCTCCCTTCGCATTGACATCGAGGTCGATCAGTCCGTGCCTTGCGACTTGGTCGAGCATGTGGTCGAAAAAGCCTATTCCGGTGGAAATCGACGATTTGCCCGTGCCATCCAGGACGATCCTGACGGAAATTTCGGTTTCGAGCGTGCTTCTTTTGACTTCGGCTTCCCGCATGATGCGTGTCCTATGAGTTTTCGAAACGAAAGGCGGCGGATCTGGCATGTGCATCCAGCCCTTCGCCGATGGCGAGCGTTTGCGCCACGCGCCCCAGGGTCGCCGCGCCTGCCTGCGACACCGATATCAGGCTGCTCCGCTTCTGGAAGTCGTAGACTCCCAGCGGGGAGGAAAAGCGTGCGGTTCTCGAGGTGGGCAGAACATGGTTCGGCCCTGCGCAATAATCTCCGAGCGACTCCGAAGTATAGCGGCCCATGAATATCGCCCCGGCATGCCGGATTTTATCGAGCAGCGCTTCCGGATCTTCCACGGAAAGTTCGAGATGTTCGGGTGCGATTCGGTTCGCGATTTCGCACGCCTCCTGAAGATCCCTGACTTTGATCAGCGCGCCGCGCTTGCCGAGCGATGCCGCTATCACTGCGCGTCTCGTCATTTGCGGCAGGAGCTTTTCCATGCTCCTTTCGACGGCATCGAGGAAGTCCATATCCGGGCAGAGCAGTATGGCCTGGGCGATTTCGTCGTGCTCGGCCTGGGAGAAAAGATCCATGGCGATCCAGTCCGGGTTCGTCTTGCCGTCGCAGATCACCAGGATCTCGGAAGGGCCTGCGATCATGTCTATGCCGACCGTTCCGAAAACCCTGCGCTTGGCCTCTGCCACATAGGCGTTTCCGGGCCCCACGATCTTGTCGACCTGGGGAACCGTTTGGGTGCCGTAGGCGAGCGCGCCCACCGCCTGGGCGCCGCCCACGCAGAATACCCTGTCGACATGGCAGATCGCGGCAGCAGCGAGCACGAGCTCGTTCTGCTCTCCTCCCGGTGTCGGGACGACCATGATGAGTTCGGATACCCCTGCAACCTTGGCGGGAATCGCGTTCATCAGCACCGAAGAAGGATAGGCCGCCTTGCCGCCCGGAACATAAAGGCCGACCCTGTCGAGCGGCGTGATTTTCTGCCCGAGCATGGTGCCGTCTTCCTCGACGTGGCGCCAGGAAGACTGCAACTGTTTTTCGTGGTAGATCCTGATCCTGTGCGCAGCCTGCTCGAGCGCTTCGCGCTGAATCCGGGGCAACCCCTGCAAGGCTGCTTCGAGCCTCGATCTCGGCAGGTCGAGTTCCTGCATGGAAGCCGCATCCAGTCTGTCGAAGCGCCGCGTATAGTCGAGCAGTGCGGCATCTCCCCTTTTATGGATGTCCTCGAGTATGGATGCGACGGTTTCCTCTATTTTGGGGTCGCGCGCGCTCTCGTAGGCGAGCAGGGCTTTCAGTCCGGAATCGAAGCCGGAAGCCTGGGTGTCGAGACGGGAAATGATGGACATGATTCGATTTTACACGAAATTCAGGCGTTGACAGCCTCGGCAAAGGTATCCAGCAACGGCTGTATCAGATTGCGCTTGAGTTTGAGGGCAGCCTGATTGACGACGAGGCGCGATGAGATCTGCATGATTTCTTCGACTGCGACGAGACGGTTCGCTTTCAGGGTATTGCCGCTGCTGACGAGATCCACGATCGCATCCGAAAGACCGACCAGCGGCGCAAGCTCCATCGAACCGTAGAGCTTGATCAGGTCGACATGGACCCCCTTTGCGGCGAAATGCTCCCTCGCGGTCCTGATGTATTTCGTGGCGATGCGCAGTCTCGCTCCGCTTCTCACGGCATTTTCGTAGTCGAATCCTTCCGGAACCGCGACCATCATCCTGCATTTCGCGATTTTCAGGTCGAGCATCTGGTAGAGTCCGGTTCCGCCATGCTCGATGAGGACGTCGCGTCCGGCGATGCCGAGGTCGGCCGCGCCGTACTGGACATAGGTCGGCACATCGGACGCTCTCACGATGATGATTCTGACGTTCTCCCGATTGGTGGGGAGGATCAGTTTTCTCGATGTTTCCGGGTTTTCCAGGCAGGTGATTCCGGCAGCCTCCAGAAGCGGGGCGGTTTCCTCGAAAATCCTGCCCTTGGACAGGGCCAGCGTGATCAAGCCATTCTCCTGATTTTGGCGCCCAGTTGGGCCAGTTTTTCCTCGATGCACTCGTATCCCCTGTCGATATGGTAGATGCGCTCTATCGTCGTCTCTCCCCGAGCGACGAGTCCCGCGATCACGAGGCTGGCGGACGCGCGCAGGTCGGTCGCCATGACGGTGGCGCCGCCGAGATGCTCCTTGCCCCTGACCATCGCGGCATTGCCTTCGACCTCGATGTGAGCCCCCATTCTGCACAATTCCTGGACATGCATGAAGCGGTTCTCGAATATGGTTTCCGTGATCAATGCGCTGCCTTGTGCGACGCTGTTGAGTACCATGAACTGGGCCTGCATGTCGGTGGGAAAGGCGGGATAGGGGGCTGTCCTGATGCTCACGGACTTCGGCCTGTCCCTCATTTCGAGAAAGATCGATTCCTCCCCGGTCGAGATGTGCGCCCCGGATTCCGTGAGCTTGTCCAGAACCGCATCCAGAATGTCGGAGCGCGCGCCGTGCAATTTGATCTTGCCCAGGCTCGCCGCTGCGGCGACGAGAAAGGTGCCGGATTCTATCCTGTCGGGCATGACCCTATGGCGTGCGCCGTGGAGTTCGTCTACCCCCTCGATTTCGATGGTATCGCTTCCCGCCCCGGAAATTTTCGCCCCCATGGCTGTCAGGCAGTTTGCGAGATCGACGACTTCGGGCTCCCTCGCCGCATTTTCGATCACGGTAATGCCGCTCGCCAGGGTTGCCGCCATCATCAGGTTTTCGGTTCCCGTGACCGAGACGAGATCCATGCATATTCTCGCGCCATGCAGCTTCGAGGCGCTCGCCTGGATGTAGCCGTTCTCGACCTCGATTTCCGCTCCCATCGCCTGCAATCCCTTGATGTGCAGGTCTACCGGGCGCAGGCCGATGGCGCAGCCTCCCGGGAGGGATACGCTCGCCTTTCCCGTTCTGGCAAGAAGCGGCCCCAGAACCAGGATCGATGCGCGCATCGTCTTGACGAGTTCGTAGGGCGCAACGGGATTGGGAATCTCGCGGCCCAGGAGCTCGACGCACTGGGACGAATCCAGCGTGATGCCGACGCCCATCTGGGCCAGCAGGCTGAGCATGGTCGTCACGTCTTTCAGGTGAGGGACGTTTTCCACATGGAGCGTCTCCCGGCTCAACAGGCTCGCGCAGAGGATGGGGAGCGCGGCATTCTTCGCTCCGGAAATCCTGATTTCCCCCTGGAGCGGAATGCCGCCTTCGATGACCAGTTTTTGCATTATGAGAGTTTAGCCCATTGTTCCGGGGTATAGGTTTTCATGGAAAGCGCGTGGATTTCTTCGCGCATCCTGTCGCCGAGAGCCTTGTAGACGAGTTGATGGCGCTGGATCGGGCTCTTGCCTTCGAAATCCCGGCTGACGATGATCGCCTCGAAATGCTGACCATCTCCCTCGACCTGCAATGCTTCGCAGGGAAGCCCTGCTGCGATGTAGCCCTTGATTTGTTCGGGTGTGACCATGGTTTCTCTTTCAGTTGCGCAGTTTGTAGCCGGATTTTAACAGGCCGAGGGTAAACAAGGATACAGCCGCAAGGCAAATAGAGACGACGAGCAGGCTGAAGTAGGGGGAAATGTCGGAAACTCCGAAAAAACCGTAGCGGAACCCGTCTATCAGGTAAAAAAACGGATTCAAATGGGAGACTTCCTGCCAGAAAGGGGGCAGGGAATGGATGGAATAGAATACCCCGGAAAGAAAGGTCAGGGGAACAATGATGAAATTCTGGAAGCTCGCCAGCTGGTCGAATTTTTCGGCCCATATGCCCGCCACGATGCCGGTCGCGCCGAGGATGAAGCTTCCCAGCAGGGCGAAAACCAGTGCCCAGAGCGGAAATTTAAGGGGAATGTCGACGGCCCAGAGCGTGATCAGGAAAATGCCGCACCCGACCAGGACCCCTCTTATCGTCGATGCGAGTACATAGGCGAGGAAGATTTCCGGGTAGGAAACCGGGGAGAGCAGCAGGAAAATGATGTTTCCGGTGATCTTCGACTGGATCAGGCTGGAAGAGCTGTTCGCGAAAGCGTTCTGCAACAGTGCCATCATGGCAAGACCCGGTATCAGAAACGAAACATACGCCACTCCCGGGAAGGCTTCGACATGATCTCCCAGAACATGGGAGAAAATCAGGAGATAGAGCATCGTGCTCAGGAGCGGGGACAGAACGGTCTGGAACCCCACTTTCCAGAAGCGCACCACCTCCTTGTAGAGCAGGCTGTAGAAACCTTTCATGGTGTCCTCATGATTTCCACGAATACCGCTTCGAGGTCGGGATGGGGGAGAACCATGTCCGTGATCCTCGCTCCCGATTGCCTGAGGGTTTCCAGAATGGATTCGAGATCCGAGAATTCGTCGAGCTTCAGCACATGATAGCCGGATTCTCTGCCAATGAAGCCCGGGAGAAGCGCATCCGGCAGGCTGTCGGGGGAAATCTGCAGCTTGACATGGCGGGCCTTGCAGCTTTTCAGGAGATTGCTGGTCGTATCGAGCGCCACTATTTTTCCCGCTTTCAGCATGGCGATCCGGTTGCAAAGCGCCTCGGCCTCCTCAAGATAATGGGTCGTGAGCACGATGGTATGCCCCGATGCGTTGAGCGAGCGGATGAATTCCCATAGCGCCTGCCTCAGTTCGACGTCGACTCCCGCAGTCGGCTCGTCGAGGATGATGACCGGCGGCTTGTGGACGAGCGCCTGCGCGACCAGGACACGGCGCTTCATGCCGCCCGAGAGCGCCCTCATATTGGTGTCGGCCTTCGAGGAAAGATCCAGGCGCGCCAGTATCTCGTCTATCCAGGCGGCATTGCCGGATATGCCGAAATAGCCCGACTGGACTTCGAGGACTTCCCTGACGGTGAAGAAGGGATCGAAAACCAGTTCCTGGGGAACGACGCCCACCGAACGCCGCGCCTTGCGGTATTCCCTGGAAACGTCGAAACCCATGATGGCAAGCTTGCCGCTGTCCGGTCGGGAAAGTCCGGATAGCAGGTTGATGAGGGTCGTCTTTCCGGCTCCATTGGGCCCCAGAAGGGCGAAGAACTCGCCCTGGGCGATCTCGAGATCGACGCAGTCGACGGCCTTGAGGCTGCCGAACCGCTTGCTGGCCTGATGGATTGCTATTGCCGGATTCATTTCGGGGAATTCGCTTCCCCTTGAGGAATCAGGTTTTCCAGGCCGTAAAGCCTGGCGAGGCTTGCCAGTTCCTGATTGATGCCGAAAAAGGAGAGGCTCTGCTTGCGTTCTTTCGCTGCCCGCATCCATTCGAGCATCATGCCGATTGCGGAGGAATCCACCACGCTCAACTTGCCGAGATCGACTTCGAGCGCCCCTGCCTCGATTTCGGCCAGTCCTTCAGCGAGCGTCTTCCTGACGTTGCCGACCGTAACCGGACCTTCCAACGAAAAGCGGATGCCCTGGCGCTGGATCATTTGCTCGTTTCAAGCTTCTTGTTTTTGTCGACAAGCATCTTGATGAGGCCGTCGATCCCCGAATTGCTGATCTCGGTCTGGAAAGTGCTGCGGTAATTCGTGACGAGGCTCACGCCTTCGACTGTGACATCGAAAATCATCCATCCCTGGTCGGTCTTTTCCATCCGGTAATCGATCGAGATGGGCGCCTTGCCGCTCTGGATGATGCGGCTGTGAACCATGACCTGGTTCGAATCCGGTGCGGCGGAGAGGGGGAGCACTTCTATGGGTTCGTTCTTGTAGGATTCCAGCGCGCTGGAATAGGTGTTCATCAGCAAAGTGTGGAATTCCTGGGTCAGGCTCTTCTGCTGCTCCGGGGTCGCATCTCGCCATCCTCTGCCGACTGCCAGCTTGGTCATGCGGGTGAAGTCGAAATGGGGCATGATCTTGGCATCGACCGCATCGGTCAGGGCCTTTTTGTCGGAGTGCCTGGATTTTTCCTGCTTGATGATGGCGGTCACTTGCTGAGCCAGATCCTTGATCAGCGCATCGGGCGCAATCTCCGCGTGCGCGAGAACCGGGAAGAGGAGCAGCAATGTCAGAAGTTTTCTCATGATTTCCTTTCTACTGGTGGTTGCTGGATCCGGCCTTGTTGAAGATGAATTGGCCGATCAGTTTCTCGAGAACTATGGCCGACTGGGTCAACGTGATGGTGTCTCCGGCCTTGAGCATCTGGTCGTCGGCACCGGTATCGAGGCCGATATACTGCTCTCCCAGAAGCCCGGAGGTCAGGATGGATGCGGTGCTGTCCTTGGAGAACTGGTACTGTCTGTCGATATTGAGCGTAACCCTGGCCTTGTACTGTTTCTGGTCGAAAGCGATTGCTGCCACCCTTCCCACCACGACTCCTGCGCTCTTGATCGGAGCCTTGGGCTTCAATCCGCCGATATTGTCGAAATAGGCATAGACCGGGTAGGTGCTGGACCCGGTCAGGCTGAAGTTCCCCACCTTGAGTGCGAGCACGAGAATTGCGGCCATGCCGGCCGCAAGAAAAATGCCGACCCATAAATCCAGTGTTGTGCGTTCCATTGAATCAAACTCCCCGAAACATGAATGAGGTCAATACGAAATCCAGAATCAGAATGACCAGGGACGAAGTGACGACCGTGCGCGTGGTTGCGCCGGAAACGCCTTCGGCCGTGGGCGGCGAATCGTAACCCTCGAAAACCGCGATCAGGGTCACTGCGATGCCGAACACGAAGCTCTTGATCACCCCGTTCATGATGTCTTCCCTGAAATCGACGCCGGCCTGCATTTGCGACCAGAAGGAGCCTTCGTCGACCCCGATCAGCACCACCCCGATCAGATAGCCGCCGAAAATGCCCATCGCGTTGAATATCGCCGTGAGCAGCGGCAAGGAGATCACGCCGGACCAGAAACGCGGCGCGACCACCCTCGCAATCGGATCGACTGCCATCATTTCCATGGCGGAGAGCTGCTCGGTCGCCTTCATGAGGCCGATTTCCGCCGTTATTGCGGAACCTGCCCGGCTTGCGAAAAGCAGCGCCGAGACGACCGGCCCCAGTTCCCTGACCAGTGCGAGGGCCACCAGCACCCCGAGCGCCGAGGAGGAGCCGTAGCGCTGCAGCGTTTCGTAGCCCTGCAGCGCCAGAACCATGCCGACGAAAAGTCCGGACACGATGATGATGATGAGCGAGCGCACCCCGGTGTAATAGATTTCCCGGATGACGAGATGGAAGCGCCTGAAACTGGTCCCCGAACCGATCAGGGTCAGGAAAAAAAACTTCCCCGCATAACCCAGGCGCCAGATGGCGTCTATGGCTGTATGCCCCAGTCTTCTCAGAAGATCAAGCATGGGGCGACTCCAGCTGCAAATCTTCGAGATAGGGGGGGGAGGGGTAATGGAACGGCACGGGACCGTCGATTTCGCCGTGGATGAACTGATGAACGAATGGCGCTTTGGACGACCTGATTTCGTCGGGCGTGCCGTGCGCAACGACGACGCCTTCCGAGACGAAATAGACGTAATCGACGATCTGCAGGGACTCCTGCACATCGTGCGTGACCACGATGGAGCTTGCGCCGAGCGCATCGTTGAGTTTCCTGATCAGGTTGCCGATGACCCCGAGCGATATCGGGTCGAGTCCCGTGAAAGGTTCGTCGTACATGATGAGCATGGGGTCCAGAGCGATCGTCCTGGCAAGCGCCACGCGCCTTGCCATGCCTCCGGAAAGCTCGTTCGGCATCAGGTCCTTTGCGCCGCGCAGGCCCACCGCATCGAGTTTCATCAGAACCAGATCCCTGATGAGGGATTCCGGAAGGTCGGTATGTTCGCGCATCTGGAATGCGACATTGTCGTATACGGAGAGATCGGTGAAGAGTGCGCCGAACTGGAAAAGCATGCCCATCTTGCGCCTGGTCTCGTAAAGATCGCTCCTGCCGAGCTCGTGGACGATTCTTCCGTCGAATTTGACGTAACCCTGGGTGGGCCTGATCTGCCCGCCTATCAATCTCAGCAGCGTGGTTTTGCCGCAGCCGCTTCCCCCCATGATCGCGACGACCTGGCCCTTGGGGATGGACATATTGATGCCCCTCAGGATGGGGCGTTTGTCGTAGGCGAAGTTGAGATCCCGTATTTCCAGAAAGTTTTCAGGCGGCACAGTCGGTGTTTTCCGGGTGAATAAGGTGCGTATTTTAAACCACCTTCCGTGACAAAGACAGTGTTTTGGCGGCTGCTATATTGAAACAAATTGTAAGGAGGATGGCTTGGAACCCGCGCTGAAATTCGAAAATGCAGGCAAAAGATATGGCAGGTCTTCCGTTTTCGGAGGCCTGGAATTCCAGGTCGAGTGCGGGAGTTTTCTCGGGCTCGCCGGGGTGAACGGCGCAGGAAAGACCACGCTTATCAAGTGCCTGCTCGATCTTTGCATCCTCGACGATGGGCGGATCACGATTTTCGGCATCCCCCATGTCGAGAGCCGCGCCCGAACCAGGCTCGCCTATCTGCCGGAGCGCTTCAATCCGCCGGGGTTTCTCAAGGGGCGCGATTTTTTGAGCCTCTCCCTGAAACTTCATGGGGCCGATCCTGATTCGGCCGCGATTTTCGAAATGCTGGAAGAGCTCGACCTGGAGCGGGATGCGCTGGAGAAGCCCGTCAGGGCCTTTTCGAAAGGCATGGCCCAGAAGCTCGGGCTTGCCGCCTGTTTTCTGAGCGGAAAGGAAGTTTTTGTTCTGGACGAGCCGATGAGCGGTCTGGATCCCAAGGCGAGGGCGCTGGTGAAGATGAAGCTGCTGAAATTGAGGGATGCCGGAAAAACGCTGCTTTTCACATCGCACTCCCTTCTTGAGATGAGCGAACTTTGCGACAGGATGGCGGTGCTTCACGAAGGGAAATTGAGTTTTCTGGGGTCTCCCGATGAGCTTTCGAGTATTTCGCAGAAAAAAAGCATCGAGCAGGCATTTTTGACCTGCATCGGCGGCTGATGCAGCGGGGTTTTCCGGCGTTGCAAATTCATGGGGCAGTGCTACTGTGGTTCATGAAGACTATTGTGAAAAACAGCATCCATGAACAAAGCTATCGCAATCCTGGTCTGTCTGGGTCTGGCAGCCTGCGGGATACGACCCATCGAGCCTTCTTCCCAGCATCTTCTGGCAAAACCCGGAAGGCAGGGGACCATTCCGCAGCCGGTCAGGGCGAGCTTTGCCCCGCCTTTGCCGAAGCCGGCTGCCAAAATCGCGGTCTACAGCGTGTCCGTCTACAATGTTCCGGTGCAGGAACTGCTTTACGCCCTGGCGCGCGATGCGGGCATCAACATCGACATCCATCCCGGCATCAACGGCGTAGTGACCATCAATGCGATCAACCAGAGCCTGCCGCAAATCCTGAGCCGCATTTCGGAACAGGTCGACATGCGTTACGAAATGGAGGGTGCGGATATTTCCGTCATGCCGGATACGCCCTATCTGCTCAACTACAAGGTCGATTATCTGAACATGTCGCGCGACACGAACGGCTCTGTTGCGATCATCACCCAGGTTGCGACGCCGGGGGCCGGGGTCGTGTCGGGAGGAACCGGTACTGCGACAGCGGGCATCAACAATTCGACCACTTCGGTGACGAATATTGCCAAAAACCGGTTCTGGGAGACGCTGATCCAGAACATCAAGGATTTGCTGCACGAAACCGACAAGATATTGCCGGAAGGATCTTCCGAGACCATCGTTCAGCAGGCCGGCATCCAGACCACGACAGGAACAGGCTCACCCCCCCGAAGATTATCGGGTAAAGGGGATCAGGGTTCCATTGCGGCAAGCCCGAGCCCTGCAACGCTGCAAAATACCGGGACCACCGTCATCAAGCGCACCACATTCAGGGAGGCTTCCTCGGTGATAGCCAATCCGGAAGCCGGGATCATCAGCATTCGCGCCACTTCCCGCCAGCATAAAAAGGTACAGGAATTCCTGGATCGGGTGATGCAAAGCGCGAAAAGGCAGGTCCTGATCGAGGCAACCGTAGTTGAAGTCCAGTTGAGCGACGCGTATCAGCAGGGAATCAACTGGGCCGGACTTGCCAATGGCGGGAAAGGCTGGAGTTTCGTCCAGTCTCCGACCGGAGGCATTCCTTCGGCGGTCAACCAGAGTTTGTTCGTGCTGAGTTACACGAATTCGTCTTCCAGGGTGGGCAATCTTTCGGCGATGGTATCGCTGCTCGAGTCTTTCGGCAAGGTCAAGGTTCTCTCCAGTCCCCAGGTCAGCGTGCTCAACAACCAGACTGCGCTGCTCAAGGTGGTGGACAATAAGATCTATTTCACGATTCAGGCCAACACCAGCCAGAACCAGACCACCACGCTCACGACTTATACCACGACGGTCAATTCGGTCCCGGTCGGGTTCGTGATGGACGTGACCCCGGAAATCGGCAGCAACGATTCCATCATCATCGATCTGCGGCCGACCATCTCGCGAATTCTGGGGTATGTCTCCGATCCCAATCCCTCACTGCCCGCTACAGTCAAGAACCTCATCCCCGAGATTCAGACGAGGGAAATGGAATCGGTGATCAGGGTGAACAGCGGACAGATCGCGGTTCTCGGGGGTCTGATGCAGGACTCGGTCCGCAATGCGGACGATACCGTCCCGGGATTGTTCCAGTTGCGCGGCATCGGCGAACTTTTCGCCCACAGAAACGATAATACCACCAAATCGGAACTGGTCATTTTCCTGCGCCCCATCGTCATCAAGGATGCCAGCCTGGAGGGGGATTTTGCGAAATTCAGAAGCGTCCTTCCGGACCGGAATTTTTTCGATACCGACGGGAATTGAGCAATGAAAATCCTGGCGGACATGATCAAGGGAGTCGGGGGGGAAGGGGAAACTCTGCAAATCGAGGACAAGCCTCCCCGTGAAGCGCCCGCTGAAGATACCGGGTCCGCGCAGCCCCCCCAAAAATCGGGATGGGACTGGCGCCTGTGGGGTCTGCTGTCGGCAGTCTTCCTTGTTTCGATAGCCGGTGCCTTCTACTACCTGCATCAAGCTTCGGAGCCGGTTCATCCTGTGCAGCATCCTGCCGCTCCCACGCCTGCTCTGCCTCCACCGCTACAGGAGGCGCCGAAAAAGGCGCCGGATAAGGCAGAAGTAAGCGAAGCCAAGCCGTCCGAAAAGCCGGTGCAGCAGGAGCAGGTCGTCAATTCCGTGAAAATCGAGAAGAGCCGGGCGAGCGCTGTCGTCAATCCGCTCTCGGTTAAGGGATATGAGGCCATGATGGCGAGGGATCTGACAGGAGCGCAAAAAGACTATATGACCCTGTTGTCGAAAGATCCGCAGAACAGGGAGGCACTTCTCGGCCTTGCCGCAGTCGCGCTCAAGCGCGGACGCACTGCCTTGGCGGAGCGCTATTACAACAGGGTGCTCGAAATAGACCCCGAGGATCCCGTCGCCACGGCGAGTCTCGTCGACATCAGGAATCCCGATGGCGCGGAGAGCAGATTGAAGAGCCTCCTCAGAAATTCGCCAGATTCCGGGGAACTCTATTTCAGTCTGGGAAACCGGTATGCCAGTCAGTCGCTATGGGCCGATGCGCAGCTGGCCTATTTCAACGCTTTCGAGAATGAACCGGGAAACCCCGATTACGCCTTCAATCTGGCGGTCAGCCTGGATCACCTGAGTCGTACCGAACCGGCGCTCGAGTATTACAGGATGGCCCTCAAGCTTTCTGGCAAGGGATTCCCTGGATTCGACCCGGCTGTGGCAGCTGACAGAATCCGTGAACTGGAAAATGGTCATGCCGGGCGAGCGCAATAAATTTCTCGGACAGCTCCTGATCGAGAAAGGCGTGGTCGGCGAGGATCAGCTCAGGATCGCGCTGCTCGAACAGGGCAAGAGCCACATGAGGCTCGGGGAACTGATGGTGGGGCTCGGGTTTCTGACGGAAGGGACAATCCGCGACGTGCTCTCCGAGAGCATGGGGCAGGAAACCGTGGATCTTTCCAGGGTCGTGGTCGATGCTGCAGCGATCAGGCTGATCCCGCAGGAAGTCGCGCGCCGTCATCAGGTTCTGCCCCTGTCCTTCGACAAAAACCGCCGCATTCTGACGCTTGCGATAGCCAATCCGGAAAATATCATCGCCCTCGATCAGGTCAAGGCACTGCTGGGAGACGACTGCATTTTGCATCTGCTGCTCGCCGGAGAATCCGAGATCATGCATGCGATCGACCAGTATTACGGATTCGAGCTTTCCATAGAAGGCATACTCCAGGAAATAGAACCTGGCGAGATAGAAAATGCCGGCCTGCAGATCGGCGTGACCGAATTCAGCCAGCCCGTGGTGCGGCTGATCGATGCGCTCCTGTCTGATGCGGTGCAGCGCGGGGCTTCCGACATCCATTTCGAGCCGGAGCGCAGTTTCCTTCGCATACGCTGCAGGATAGACGGTGTGCTGCGCCAGTTGAGAAGCCTGCACAAGTCGTACTGGTCTCCCATGGCGGTGAGGCTGAAGGTGATGAGCGGCATGAATATCGCGGAAAACCGTGCGCCTCAGGACGGACGTTTTTCGCTGCGCCTCTCCGGCAGGCAGATCGATTTCAGGGTCTCCGCCGAACCCACCACCCATGGCGAGAATATCGTTTTGCGCATTCTGGACAGGCAGAAAGGGATCGTTTCCCTCGAAGATATCGGGCTGGAGAATGAGGAGCTCGAAATACTCAAGCTGATGATTTCGAAGCCGGAGGGGCTCATCCTGGTCACGGGTCCCACGGGGAGCGGGAAGACCACGACGCTCTATTCCATTTTGAGCCGCATCAATACCGAGGCGGTCAACATCATGACGCTGGAAGATCCCGTGGAATATCCGATGCCGATGATCAGGCAGGCATCCGTCAACGAAATGGCCAAGCTGGATTTCGCCAGCGGCATCCGTTCGATGCTGCGCCAGGATCCGGACATCATCCTGGTCGGCGAGATTCGCGACCAGCCCACGGCAGTCATGGCGTTCAGGGCGGCGATGACGGGCCATCAGGTTTACTCGACGCTGCATACCAATTCCGCGATAGGCGCCATTCCCCGGCTGTATGACCTCGGCATTCACCCGGAGATCATGGCCGGCAACATCATAGGCATGGTTGCCCAGAGGCTGGCAAGGCGGCTTTGTCATTCCTGCAGGAAGGCCTATGAAGCCGGCCCGGAAGAAGCGGTATTGCTCGGCGAAAGGGCCGTCGTTTACAGGGCGGAAGGCTGCGAATCCTGCGATTTCCAGGGCTATTCTGGAAGGTTCGCGATCATGGAACTCGTCAGGCTGGACGAGGACTTCGATGATCTGATCGTGCGCCGTGGTACCTTGCGCGAGATGAGAAATCTCGCAAGGGAAAAGGGTTTCAGGGCGCTTTCGCAGAATGCGATCCGCTCTGTTCTGTCTGGCGAGACTTCTCTGGACGAGATTTCGAGAGTGATCGACATGACGGGAAGATCGGCATGACGCCTTTTTCATACAGGGCGATAGACCGGTTCGGCATGGTGAGAAGCGGCGTGCTCGATGCATCGAGCGAATCGGATCTCGACGAGCGATTGAAGCGCATCGGTCTCGATCTCGTTTCCGGAAGGCCGGCATCCATCAGGAAGCCTTTTTTCGGCAGCAAGGTGAGCCGGCGCGAGCTGATCACCTTCTTCTTCAACCTGGAACTACTGGCAAGGGCAGGCGTTCCGCTTCTGGAATCCCTTTCGGATCTTCGGGATACCATGGATGTGCCGCATTTTCGTGAGGTCATCGCGGAAATGATCGAGAACATAGAAGGGGGGATGCATTTTTCTCAGGCGATGGCTCTCAATCCCGGAATATTCGACAGCGTGATGGTCAGCCTAGTGAAGGCCGGGGAAGAAAGCGCGAGGCTTCCGGCGATTTTCAAACATCTGACCGACTCGCTCAAATGGCAGGACGAAATGCGCGCGCAAACCAGGCAGATACTGCTTTATCCCGCCTTTGTCGGCATTGTCGTCATCGCCATCACTTTTTTCCTGATGATCTACCTCGTGCCGCAGTTGAGCGCTTTCTTCAGGAATCTCGGACAAACCCTGCCTCCCCAAACCAGAGCGCTCATCGCCGTATCGGATTTCTTCGTGAAGTATCGCTACTATCTGCTCTTGATCCCGGTCGGATTTTTTGTCGTGGTGAGGTCATTCACCCTGCTGAGCAGGGCGGCCAGGTTCAGGGTGGACGAGCTCAAGATCAGGATCTGGGTCATCGGTCCCATCCTGCTCAAAATCATCCTGGCGCGGTTCGCCAATACCTTCGCGATCATGTACGAGTCAGGCGTCAGCATACTCGACTGCATCTCCATTTCCACCGGAATAGCCGGAAACCTGGTGATTTCCGAAAAACTGAAAAATGCAAAAAGGGAGATCGAGGCGGGCAAGACGCTGCTCCAGAGCTTCCAGGAAGCCGGCATATTCCCGGCGCTCGTACTCAGGATGATCAAGGTTGGTGAGGCGACGGGGCAGCTCGACGAGGCTTTCTTCAACGTGAGCTATTTCTACGAGCGCGATACGAGGGAAGCCATTCGCAGGGTTCAGGTGATGATCGAGCCGTTCCTGACGGTGGTTTTGGGATCACTGCTCGGATGGATCATGCTCTCGGCGATCACTCCGATTTACGACATGCTGGGAAGGATCAGGTGAAAGGGCTGCTTTTCATCGGGGACAGGCATTGCCTTGTGGCAAAAATGGAAAGGGGTTCCCCGGATTTTCAGCGCGTGCTTCCCAACAGCGAGGAGGGAAGGCAGGAATTCGAGCGTTATCTCGAAGGTATGGAAAATGCCATATTCGGCATTCTGGCTGATTTCGTCGAGGAAGATTACCGCATCGAGCGCGTTCCTCATCTCGGCTGGCGCGACAGGAAGTCTTTCCACGAGAAAAAACTGAATCAGTATTATCGGCATACGCCTTTTCGCAATGCGCTAGTTCAGGGCAGGGAAGGGAAAAGCGACCGGATCCTGTTTTCGGCACTGACGAGCCCGAATCTGATCCTCCCCTGGATCGAATCGTTGGCAAAGCGGCAGATCGCTCTCTCGGGCATTGCTTCGGTCGCGATGCTGAGCGAAAAGCTGGTCGGGAAGATACATGCATCCCATTTCCTGCTGCTCAGTTTCCAGAATGGGACGGGATTGAGACAGAGTTTCTTTCTGAACGGAAGCCTCAATTTCTCGCGCCTGACCCTCGTTCGTCTCGAGGACGATCCTGCCGCCATCCTGCAAATCGAGTCCGAACGGCTGTACAAGTATCTGCATGCGCTCAACCTCCTTCCCGAGAAAGGCGCGCTCCAGGTCGCGATACTTTGCGGCATCGAACAAAGGAAGGCATTCGGGGCGATGCTCGAAGATACTTCTTCCATTCACCATATCTTTCTCGACTTGAAGGAGGTGGCAAAGCGCATCGGTTTCAGGGGGGAACTCGCGAGATTGGATGCTTTGCCGCTTTTCCTGCATCTGCTCGGGAGGGGCGTCAACCAGTACGGCAGCGAAGAGCATACCCATATCCACGATTTGAGGCAGTGGCAGCATGCTGTATACGCCCTGTCGGCATCCCTGGTCATCGGAGGATTGTCCCTTGCCGGGATCGATGTTTCGAGGGCGGTCAGTCTTCATGACCATGCGGTCATGCTGAATGCGCGCGCGGATGCCGCCATGAATCGCTACCGGGAACTGGTGCCGCCCGATTCGGGGCCGGATTCGCCGCAGAAAATGAAAGCAGCCGTTTTGCTCGCGGAAAAAGTCGAATCGGCCTTCCCTGCGCCGCGAAAATTGCTCGCTGAAGTGAGCCGGGCGCTGGATGCTTTCCCGGGCATCCGAATCAACCAGCTTTCATGGCAGGTTGCGAAAAGTCCCGAATCAGTGAGGACGGTCTCGGGGGAAATCGGGTTCGAGCGCGAATTGCTCGAGCGAGGGGGCAATTATTTGGTCATTTTCATGGAAGGGGAAGTTTTTCCATTCGAAGGCAAATACAGACAGGCCAACGAAACAGTCGACCGATTCTGCAGGGCGCTGGAGAAGGAAGGGATGAGTGTCGCGAAGATCAGTCTTCCCCTGGATTTGAACCCCGATGCCGGCCTTGTCAAGAAGCCAGCGCAGTCCGGGGAGAGAGCGGCCTTTTCCATCAGGGCGGTATGGAAGGTAGGATCGTGAAATTCACCCGCGAGGATTTGCCGCGGCTGGCAAGGCCCATTGCCGTTTTCGTCGGTGCGCTTGCTCTGGCGACGGCAGCGCCGGTTATCGGTCAGGGTCTGCTGAAGAAAATGGACAGAGAAGACTCTGCAGCCGAGAAGGCATTGTCCCGGGCAAACGACAGAATCAGGCAGGCGAGGCGAGAGCAGGAAAACCTGAGTTCGTATCGGGCATCCTACGAAAGGCTTGTCAAAAGCGGATTCATCGGGAGTTTCAGGAGGATCGATCTCGTCGAGCATCTGGAAAAAACGGAATCTTCTCTGTTCGACATGCAGTATTCGATTTCTCCCAGGCAGAAATTACCGGTGTCCGATTTTTTCGCCCTGAGCGTGGACCGTGTTGTTTTCCAGTTGAGCCTGCTTCACGAGGGAAGACTGCTGGATTTCATCGATTCGCTGGAAGCGGGATCGAACGGCATTCCCCTGGTTGCAGGATGCAACACCGAAAGGATCAGGGAGGCAGCGGGGATGAGTTACGAGCCCCACCTGAAAGCCGGATGCACCGTGATATGGGCGACGCTTGAGGGGGTGAAATGAAGGCGCTGATCCTGGCATTCATGCTGCTGCCCGCCATGTCCAAAGCAGAGTCCCTGGGCAGGCTTTTTTTCACCCCTGAGGAGCGCGCCATGCTGGACCGGCAGCATCGGCAGCCGGGACAAATCGCTGTGAAGGGCGTGGTTCCGCAAGAAAGCGCGACCGGTTCGGTCGAATTGAAAGGCGGTGGAAGAACGGTCTGGATAAACGGCGTTCCGCGCCATATTGCGCCGGTGCAAAAGAAATGAGACAGGATGGCGCTGCGGTCCTGCTGCTCATGTTGATCGTCGTGATGATGGGAGTGGCTTATTTTCTGACGGGCTCGGTGAGCATTGCCAGGCAAAAAATTGAAAATGACAAAAGAACTGCGCAAGCGCTCGCGCAGGCAAAGGAGGCACTGATCGGGTTTGCCATAACCTATGGCGATACGCATCACGGAAATGTGGAAGGTTATCTTCCCTGCCCCGACCTGTCGGGGACGGCCATAGGCGGTGAAGGCGGCGCAGAAGGAAATTGCGGGGCCGAGAATGTCAGCATACTCGGAAGGCTGCCTTGGAAGACGCTGGGCTTGCCTCCATTGAAAGATGGCAATGGGAATTGTCTGTGGTATGCCGTGTCTGGAACTTATAAATACAACCCTAAAACCGATCTCATGAACTGGGACAATAACGGATTATTTCAGGTTGTGGCATCCGACGGGGTTAGCTTCCTTACGGGTTCGACTCCCGACAATCAGGCTGTGGCAGTCATTTTTGCGCCAGGGGCGGCCATGGGAAGTCAGAGTCATGCTTCGGTATCGGGCACGCCAACCTGTGGGGGAAATTACATTGCATCCAATTATCTGGATAACGATCCGGTTCACGGCATCAATAACGCGGCTGTTTCTCCGATTGCGAATGCGGTGACTCGGTTTGTCGCCGGCCCGGTCGGGAATATCTCGGGCAATGAGATCGTGAACGATCATGTGATTTTTATCACCAGAAGCGATCTGTTCAATGCCATAAAGAAACGCAAAGACTTCGAAGGGTTCGTAAACGGGTTACTCACAGATGCCATATCGAATCTGTCCACCCTTCCGGCGCCTGGAGCCATCAATTTTTCGACTTCGCCAGTGACTGAAACAGCCGGCGGTACCATTGTGGGGAGCCTCAATATCGGGAGAGTTCCCGGGGTGGCCGCTACCGGCAATTATTTCTTGGAAAATTGGCAGGACAATTTGCTTTATGGGAGATGCACTTCCGGTTTTGCCTGCCTCACTGTCAATGCTGTGCCATGCAGGGGGGTGGTGATTTTTTCGGGAGAAAGAGAGTCTTCCCAAGGCAGGGGCACCAATGCGCAGAAAAACGAGTGGAGCAACTATTTGGAGAGCGCCGTATATCGGGCGTTCACTACGGGAGACGTTTTTTTCTCGGGCGCTCAAGCGTACTCGACGACTTCAACTTCAACGGACTTGTTGGCCTGTATCCCATGACTTATACGGGGAATTTAAACCAACAAGCTGGATTCACCCTCATCGAAATCGCGGTGGTATTGGCGGTCATTGCCTTGCTGCTTGGGGGATTGTTGGTTCCCCTGACCGCCCAGATCGAGCTGCAAAAGATAAGCGAAACCCAAAATTCTCTTGATGAGATCAGGGAGGCACTCATTGGCTATGCCATCATCAATGGGAGGCTGCCCTGCCCGGCAGACGGTACTATCCCGACCGGACAGACCAACTCTGCCGGTGTGGCCGCCGGTCAGGAGTACAGGAACCCTGTTGCCGGTTCTCCCTATGCTTGTGCCAATGTGGTCGGCAATGTCGCAGTGGGCGTGCTGCCCTGGGTTACATTGGGAGTCAAGGAAACTGATGCCTGGGCGCGGCGTTACACCTATGAAGTCACGGCGACCTGGGCGGACAGCAAGGATGGTACGGGTTTATCAAGCTGCGGTGTGGTGACTGGCGTTTCCTTTCAATTGTGCTCAAATGCAAACCTGAACATCCTGTCCACAGTCGGCGGAACCAGCATCGCTGCCAATATCCCAGCAGTCGTCGTTTCGCACGGCAAGAATGGTTTTGGTGCGTACACACCAAACGGTGGCGCGCGCTTGAGCACGAGCAGAGATGCTGATGAAGCGGAAAACAGTAATGGCGATGTTAATTTCGTTTCCAAGCCAATGACACCGACTTTCGATGATATCGAGATATGGGTATCGCCCAGCATCCTCATGAACTTGATGGTTCAGGCGGGAAGGCTGCCTTGATAACGATCGCCCGCTATACCCTGATCGAAGCCCTGCGCAGCAAGGTCTTGTGGCTTGCGCTTCTGCTCGCCATTCTGGGATTCGGTTTTTCGCTGTTTCTGCAGCAGATCGCGGTCACCGAAAGCAGGCACATTCAGTCCGGGACGCTGGCCATGATTTATAGGCTGGGGGCGGTTTTCATCCTGTGTTCGTTCGTCGTATCCGGCACGCTGCGCGATTACCACGACAAGGCTCTGGAATTTTTTCTCGCCATGCCGATGAGCAGGGCCAGCTATGGCTTCGGCAAACTTTCTGGTTATGCAGCCTGTTCACTGATCCTGTCGATGCTGCTGTGCATTCCCCTGCTGTGGAGCAATGCAGCAGGTACGGTGCTGCTCTGGGGAATTTCGCTTTTCCTGGAACTCGTCCTGATGGGGTCGGTCAGCTTCTTTTTCGCGATCACGCTCACCCAGGTGCCTGCCGCTCTTGCCGCGGCCTTCGGCTTCTACCTGCTTTCACGCGCCATGGGTACGCTCATCCTGATCATGAATGGGCCTCTCGCCGGGCAGGATCTGCCCCGGAGAATAGGGAGCATGGGCCTTTCTGCCATCGGCTTTTTGCTGCCCAGGCTGGACGAATTTACCCGTACTGCTTGGCTGGTCTATCCTGGTTCGGGCTGGCATGAGCTCCTTCCCGTCGCAGCTCAAACGGCCATTTATTCGGTTTTGATATCGAGCGCAGCGCTTTTCGATTTTTACAGGAGGGAGTTGTGAAACGGATTGGCATCACCCTGGTTTCGGCGCTCATGCTCCAGTTGCTTTGGCACGCCGCCATGCCCAGGGAGGGCGCCAGGGCACAGGCGCTGCGGAGTCCGCCCGCGCTGACCGCATTGCGCCTGGCAAGCCTGGATGAATCGATCATGGCTTCGAGATTCATGATGCTCTATCTCCAGTCTTTCGACATTCAGCCTGGCATCATCATGCCCTATCGAGATCTCGATTACGGCATCGTTCAAAAATGGCTGGAAGCGAGTCTGGATCTCGACACAAGGGACAAGTATCCGCTCTTCGCGGCGACCTATTTCTATGCTGGCGTGAAGGACGAAAGGAAAACCCGGAGCATGCTCGATTTCATATCCCGGGAATTTTCGATCGATCCCGAAGAGAGATGGCCATGGATGGCAAGCGGGGCATTGATCGCCAAATACGAATTGCACGATTTGCCGCTTGCGCTCGAGTATTCCGAGTCTTTACGGAAAGACGCGACAGGGGCGCCCAGTTGGGTGCGCGAAATGTCGATATTCACGCTGGAAGACATGAACCGGTTGGATGCCGCGAAAATAGTGCTCGGCGGGCTGCTTGTCGACGGCAGGATAAAAGACCCGAACGAACTCGCTTTCCTGAAGGGGCGGCTTGATCGCATCGGCAGGTTTTATGGCCGGTGAGCAGAAGATTTTGCATATGCTATGGTGGAAATGAATGCAATTTCGATGAAGAGGGGTGATCATGAAAACGTCAGGGCAAGGGGGGTTCACTTTGGTGGAGATCGCCATCGTGCTGGTGATCGTGGGGCTGCTTCTGGCTGCCGTAATGAAGGGCCAGGAAATGATCACGCAGGGCAAGATCAAGGGCACGATATCCGACTTCAACAGCGTGCTGACTGCCTACAATGGCTATCAGGATCGCTACAAGGCGATTCCCGGTGACGATTCGGCTGCCGCAGCGCGCTGGCCAACCGGTGCATTCGGTACGGATTCGGTCGCCGCAGTCAATGGAAACGGGGACGGCGTGATCGCCGGATTGTATTCGACCAACCTGGAGGCGGATGCTGCGCCGACAACAACCCAGGAAAGCAATCTTTTCTGGCAGCATTTGCGCGCTGCAGGATTCTATGCCGGGATACAGACCGGAAACGGGAGCGGAACCCTCCCCACCAATTCCGTCGGCGGCACCATCGGCGTCGAGAACGACACGACCAGTACGGCCGGCATCAGAATGGGCGGCATACTGATCTGCCTCACCAGCATCCCGGAGAAAATCGCCACGGCCGTCGACAGGCAGATCGACGACGGCGATGCAACCATGGGATCGGTGCGCAGCCTCGCCATTGCTTCTGCAACGCCCGTGGTGCTTCCCGTGCTGACATCCGCTGCGCCGGCTGCCTACGTCTCCGGCAGCAGCTACGTGATGTGCCGTTCGGTACTCTGAAGCATGCAAACCAGGCATGCAGGCTTCACGCTGGTCGAGATTGCGATCGTTCTCGTGATCATTGGCCTGCTGCTTGGGGGCGTTCTGAAAGGGCAGGAAATGATCACGCAGGGCAGGATCAAGAATGCGATCATCGACTTTTCCGGCATCACTGCAGCCTATTATGCCTATCTGGACAGGTACCGGGCGCTTCCCGGTGACGACAGCCAGGCAGCTACCCGATGGGGAACGTCGATTCTTCCCGGCGGAGAAAAGGGCGACGGGAACGGCGTGATCACCGGCCTCTACAATGCAACCGGCACCCCGCTCGCAGAATCGCAGATTTTCTGGATGCATCTCAGGGCGGCAGGACTCGTGACTGGCTCCGCAGCTTCCCCCAAACAGCCCATCAATTCGGCAGGCGGCATAATCGGGGTGCAAACCGGGGATGGCGCAGCTTCCCCGACCGAAGTCCTGACCACCGACAGCCTTGCCGGGACGGGGATTTCGAGACTCATGATCTGCTCGTCCGGGCTTGCCGACAGGGTGGCTGCTGCAGTAGATGCGCAACTCGACGACGGCATTCCCAAGACCGGTAGCATCCGGGCGCAAAAAACCAAATCCCAGGACACAATAGAAAGCGCTGCCTATGCGCAGCCGTATTCGGACACGGGGTCGACCCCTTTCACGATCTGCAAGACGCTTTAAGGAAGCCCCGAACAAGTCGCACATGAGCCGTGTTGCCGTGAAATCGAGATGATCGCACGAAGCACGACGCAGGTTGTAGCCGGGTCTACAATGCCCAGGAGTGCGACAAAGCGAGCGCTCGATCTTCACGCAACCCTTTCGGGACGGGGCTTTGCGGGCGATCCTCCTTGTCTCGGGCAAGCGAAGGGAATGACCATTCGCTGCATCTCGCTTCGCGAGTCTCATCCCGTAAAGCCGACCGTCACGGCCACGCGGGACTTGTTCGGGGCTTCCTTAAGGAAGCCCCGAACAGGTATCGATTGAGGGGCCCTCTCTACCCCTGAAGCAGCCTGATTTCGGCTGCGGCAAGTCCGGCAGGCGTTCCCCTCAGGACAACGACGTCCCCCGCTTCGAGGACGGTTTCCGGAGAAGGGGCGAGTCCCCGGATGTTGCGTCTCCTGACTGCAGTGATGTCGACCGAGAAGCGGCCGAGATCGATTTCGGCAAGGGATTTCCCGACGCATGCCGCGCCTTCCGGAACCATGATGCTGCGCAGGCGCAGCTGAAATGCCTCGCTTTGCTCGGACGCCTGATCGGTGGTGCCCCTGAAATAGCCGCGGAATCCGCTGTAACGTTCTTCCCGGGTATCCCTGATGCGCTTCAATACCCTGTTGAGCGGCACACCCAAGAGGAGCAGGGCATGGGATGCGAGCATCATGCTGCCTTCCATGATTTCGGCAACGACTTCGGCTGCGCCTGCCTGCTTCAACTGATCCATTTCGGAGTCGTCCAGCGTCCTCACGATGACGGGAAGATCCGGGCGCAGTTCGCGTGCATGATTCAGGATGATGAGCGCCGAGTGCGCATCGGAATAGGCGACGACCAGCGCCTTCACCCGAAGCAGTCCTGCGGCGAGAAGCACTTCCTTGCGGCTCGCATCCCCATAGACCACGTTCTCCCCCGCAGCTGCAGCTTCCCTGACGCGTTGCGGATCATGGTCGAGGGCGATGAAGGGGATCGACTCCTGCTCCAGAAATCGCGCCAGCGTCTGGCCGCTGCGCCCGTAGCCGCAGATGATGATCTGTGCGTCTGTTGCCATGGTCTGGACTGCGATTGTGTGCAGTTGCAGCGCACGGTGCATCCATTCGCCGGCCGAATAGCGCCTGACGACCTGATCGGATCGGTCGATCAGGAAGGGGGCGGCGAGCATGGAAATCAGCATGGCGGCGAGGACGATCTGCAGGGTAGACTCGTTCACGAGGTGGAGATTGCTCGCCTGGGCAAGAAGTACGAAGCCGAACTCCCCTGCCTGCGCGAGATGAAGCCCGGTACGCAATGCCACGCTCCAGTCGCGGTCGAAAAAATAGCTGAGTCCCGACACCAGGGCGAGCTTGAGGATGAAAAGCGCGGCAAGCACCAGCAGAACCCAGGGCAGTTCGCTCCACACCATCTTCAGATCGAGGAGCATGCCGATCGTGATGAAGAAAAGTCCGAGCAGGACATCCCGGAACGGCTTGATATCGTTCTCGACCTGGTAGCGGTATTCCGTTTCTGAAATGAGCATGCCTGCAAGAAAGGCGCCGAGGGCGAGCGACAATCCTGCAGCGTTGGTGACATAGGCAAGCCCGAGCGTGATGAAGAGCACGTTGAGCATGAAAAGCTCGGACGATTTCTGCCTTGCGACCAGATGGAACCAGGGGCGCATCATTTTCTGCCCGAGGAAAAGCAGGGCGGCGAGAACCAGCGCGCCTTTCAGCAGGGCGACGCCGAGTTCCATGGGAAGGTTCTGCGCCGGATGCGAAAGTGCCGGAATGATGAGGAGGAGCGGGACGACTGCGAGATCCTGGAAGAGCAGAATACCGAAGACTTTCCTGCCGTGGGCCGAATGAAGCTCCTGTCTTTCGGACATCAGCTTGCTGACGATCGCGGTCGAGGACATCGACAGGGCACCGCCCAGGGCCAGCCCGATGCGCCAGTCGATTCCGAGGGCAAGGGCTGCGAGCAGGGTGACGACAATGGCCAGCATGACCTGGCTGAACCCGAGCCCGAAAACGATGCGCCTCATGGTGAGCAGCTTGGGCAGGCTGAATTCGAGACCGATGCTGAACATCAGGAAGACGATGCCGAATTCGGCAAGATAGCGGGTTTCAGCCGTGTCCGGAATCAGGCCCAGGGCATGGGGTCCTGTCAGAATGCCGACCAGCAGGTAGGCGAGCATCTGCGGCAGGTGCGCTATGCGGAAAAGCGCGACGACCAGAACGCTGGATGCCAGTAAAACGATAACGAGCGGCAGGGTGTCATGCATGGTGCGAACAGCCTCCTTTGCCGAAGGATGGCGGACAATCAATGCGGATTTTGCTCAAACCTGTTCCCCATGCGACTTCTGGTATAATTCCCTACATGATACCTCAATCCAACAGAGACTTTTCGGTGCTCGAGATCGCGGCGGAAGTGCTGGAAATCGAATCGAAGGCGGTGATGGGCCTGACAAAGCGACTGGATCATCGTTTCGTCCAGGCAGTGGACATGATCCTCGGCTGCAGCGGGCGGGTCGTGGTGAGCGGGATGGGGAAATCGGGACATGTCGGTCGGAAGATCGCCTCCACCCTGGCCAGCACCGGAACGCCGGCTTTTTTCGTGCATCCTGCGGAGGCAAGCCACGGCGATCTCGGCATGATTACGAAACAGGATGTTTTCGTCGCGCTTTCCAACTCGGGTGAAAGTGCAGAACTCCTTTCCATCATTCCCCTCATCAAGCGCCAGGGCGCAAAATTGATATCCATGACGGGAAACCCGGCTTCTTCCCTGGCGGTCGAGGCGGATGTTCATCTCGATGCCGGGGTCGACAAGGAAGCCTGTCCTTTGGGGCTTGCCCCGACGGCGAGTACCACCGCGGCACTGGCTCTGGGAGATGCGCTGGCGGTGACGCTTCTGGTGGAACGGGGATTCAGCGCAGAGGATTTTGCCCTGTCGCATCCGGGTGGCTCGCTCGGAATCAGGCTTCTGACCCATGTCAGGGATGTCATGCGCAAGGAGGGTGCCGTCCCCGTCGTGTCGAGCAGCGCCTTTTTGTCGGAGGCGCTCCTTGAAATGTCGAAGAAGGGAATGGGGATGACTGCGATCGTCGATGACCAAAATCGCGTGGCTGGAATTTATACTGACGGCGACCTGAGGCGTACCCTTGAAAACGAAATAGACTTCCGGAAAACCCCGGTCGCATCGGTCATGACGAGAAACCCCAGGACGATTTCTGCCGACCGCCTTGCAGCGGAGGCGGTGCAGTTCATGGAACAATTCAAAATTACTCAGCTGCTCGTCGTCGATTCGGATGCGAAGCTGGTCGGTGCACTCAACATGCACGATCTGTTGCGTGCCAAGGTGATCTGATTGGACGATATCCTGGCGAGGGCGAAGCGGATTCGTCTGGCGATATTCGATGTGGACGGCGTGTTGACCGATGGCAGGCTTTACCTTTCCGATTCGGGGGAGGAAATGAAGGCATTCGACACCCAGGACGGGCATGGCATGAAAATGCTGCAGGCCTGTGGAGTCGAGATTGCCATCATAACGGGAAGGACTTCGCGCTGCGTCGAAATGCGTGCAAAAAACCTGGGGATTTCCCTGCTTTTTCAGGGGGCATCCGACAAACTGCTGGTCTACCGGGATTTGATGGCGTCCCTGGGGCTCGATCCTGCAGAAACCGCATACATGGGGGACGATCTCATCGACTTGCCGGTATTGAGGCGATGCGGGTTCGCCCTTGCAGTGCCCGATGCACCGGATATCGTCAGGCAGCATGCGCATTATGTGACGAGAAAACGGGGGGGGCGCGGCGCAGTGCGCGAGGCATGCGAATTCCTGATGCGGATGCAGGACAAATTCGATGAGCAGCTTGCAGGGTATTTGTGATGTCCGACCATGTCAGGAAATGGTTCCCGATCCTGTTTCTCCTGCTGCTGGCGGCGCTTTCCTACTGGCTGGAGAACAAGGTCAAATTTGCCGCTCTGTCGGATGCTTCCAAGAGGCACGTGCCCGACGCTATTGTCGAAAATTTCACCGCGACGAAATTCGGACTTGACGGCAAGCCGCGCCAGACCCTGTCGGCGCAGGCGTTGTTTCATTTTCTGGACGATAGCAGTTCCAAATTGATCGAACCCCATCTTCTGCTGGTTTCCCCCGGGCATGCGAACATTCATGTAACATCGAATTGGGCATGGCTTTCCGAAAATGGGGAAGATGTCTACTTGCACGACAAGGTGGAAGTGATTCGGGATGCTTATGGCGTGCATAGCAAGATGGACATGAAAACAGAATACCTCCACTTGAATGCGGACAAGCATGAGGGGGAAACGAATCTGCCGGTCAGGATACAGGATCCGAAAACGGATGTTCATGCCGTTGGCATGACTTTCAACGACGAGACGAGAGTGGTCAATCTGCTTTCCCATGTGCATGTGGATTATGAAAAATAGACATCTGTTCGTGGTGCTCGCGCTTCTTTTTCAGGCGATGCCTGCCATTGCGGAAAAGGCCGACCGGGACAAGCCGATTCACATCGACGCCGACAGGGTCGAGATAGATGATGCGAAAAAGATCAATACGTTCTACGGCAATGTCGTCCTGACGCAGGGCACCCTGATCATCAAGGCCGACAAGGCTGTCGTGACCCAGGATGCTGCAGGGAACCGGCATGCCACTGCCTATTCCGGGGAGCATCCCGTTTATTTCAGGCAGAAGCGCGAAGGCTACGACGAATATATCGAAGGGGAAGGCGACAGAGGTGAGTACGACAGCAAAACCGATACCGTGGAGCTCTTCGGCAATGCCCATGTCAAACGGGGGAAGGATACTGTGAAAGGGAACTATATTTCCTATAATTCGAACACCGACTTTTTCCGGAGCGAAGGTGGAGCGAAGACGCCGACGGGAAGGGTGCATGCCGTGATTCAGCCCAAGAAAAAGGAAGAACAGAAACCATCAGCCCCGGCCTCTCCTGCCAGGATCCGGCCTTCCGAAACGCTTGAAAGCCCACCACAGCAATGAGTTGCCTCAAGGCGGAAAATCTGAGAAAACGCTACAAGTCGCGGACCGTCCTGCAGGATGTTTCGCTTGAGGTGAGTAGCGGGGAAGTCGTCGGCTTGCTCGGGCCGAACGGGGCGGGGAAAACGACCTGTTTTTACATGATGGTCGGTCTCGTGCCGCTGGACGGCGGAGATATCTACCTCGACGGGGAGAAGATGACCCGCATGCCCATTCATTTGCGTGCGCGCATGGGACTTTCCTATTTGCCGCAGGAAGCCTCCGTTTTCAGAAGGCTCAATGTTGCGCAGAATATCCAGGCTGTTCTGGAATTGCAGCGCCATCCGGACGGGGAAATTCCCAAACTGCTCGAAGAGTTGCTCGAAGACCTGAATATCGCCCATCTGAGGAATAGCCCGGCTGCCAGCCTGTCAGGCGGCGAAAGGCGAAGGGTCGAGATCGCGCGTGCGCTGGCAACCAATCCGCGCTTCATTTTGCTCGATGAGCCCTTTGCCGGCGTCGATCCGATCGCCGTTCTCGATATTCAGAAAATCATCCATTTCCTGAAAGACCGCGGCATAGGGATCCTGATTACGGACCACAATGTGAGAGAGATGCTCGGCATATGCGACCGGGCGTACATCATCAACGAGGGTGTCGTTCTGGCTTACGGAAAGCCGGATGAAATCATTTATAATGAGAATGTCAGGAAAGTCTATCTGGGTGAGCATTTCCGGATGTGACGGAAAATTGAATTGAGTCGATGAAACCCACCCTACAGCTCAAGTTATCTCAACAACTGACGCTGACCCCCCAGCTGCAGCAGGCCATCCGGTTGTTGCAGCTATCCACCCTGGAAATGAATCAGGAGGTGGAGCGCTTCCTGCTGGAAAACCCCCTTCTCGAACGGGAAGAGCCTTCGGAAGAGGAGCCGACGGGCGTTTTTCAGGCTGGAGAGTCTGTCGTCGAGAAGCCGGAATCTCCCGAAGTCCAGCAGGAGATCGACTGGTTCGATAACGATGGTCCCTCCTATTCTTCAGAGGCTCCCGGAGACGACGACGTCCACGATTACCAGCAGGCGCAGAGTCCCAGCCTGAGGGATCACCTGAACTGGCAGCTTGGCATGACCCAGCTTACCGACAGGGACAAGAAAATCGTTTCCCTGCTGATCGATGCGCTCGACGACAATGGCTATCTGTCGCAGGATCTGGAAGAGCTTGCCGCCATGTTGCCGGTCGAACTGGAAATCGATGCCGAAGATTTGGCCATTGCGCTGCAGCATTTGCAGCACATGGATCCTGTCGGGGTCGGGGCGAGGAACCTTTCCGAATGCCTGGCGCTGCAACTGAAGGCGATGCCGCCGGACACTCCTTTCCGCGAAGCAGCCCTGGAAATCGTGGATCATCATCTGGCGAGTCTTGCGGCCCACGATTTTGCCAGGCTGAAGAAAAGCCTCAACTGCAATGACGCCGTATTGCGCGGCGCGCAACAGCTCATCACGCACCTCAACCCGAGGCCGGGAAGCGAGTATTCGAATCAGGTTGCGCGCTACATCATTCCGGACGTCATCGTTCGGAAAATCAAGGGGGAGTGGGTCGTTTCCCTCAATCCGGATGCCATTCCGCGCCTGAAGGTGAACAAGCTGTATGCGGATATCCTGCAGCGCGGACAGGACTCCGGCCAGCAACAGATCGGCCAGCAATTGCAGGAGGCGAAGTGGCTGATCAAGAATGTGCAGCAGCGCTTCGAAACCATACACAAGGTGTCGAAGGCGATCGTGGAGAGACAGCACAATTTTCTGGAGCATGGGGAAGTCGCGATGCGCCCCTTGGTGCTGCGCGAGATTGCTGAAGAGATCGGGCTGCACGAGTCCACCGTGTCCCGCGTCACCACCCAGAAGTTCATGCTCACCCCGCGCGGCATTTTCGAACTGAAATATTTTTTCGGCAGTCACGTTTCGACAGAGGCGGGGGGCGCCTGTTCTTCAACTGCCATCAGGGCGCTGATACGCCAGCTCGTCAATGCAGAAGATGCTAAAAGTCCCCTCAGTGACAGCCAGATTTCTGAAATACTGGGTAAGCAGGGTATTGTGGTTGCCCGCCGAACCATTGCAAAATACCGGGAATCCCTGAAAATACCCCCGGTCAATCTTCGTAAGTCACTATAACCAAAAAGGAGTTCTTCGATGAATATCAAGCTCAGTGGGCACCATGTGGAAATCACCCCGGCAATCCGCGATTATGTTCAGGCGAAGCTGGGGCGCGTGGCCAACCATTTCGATCATGTGATCGATATCAGTGCCATTTTGTCTGTCGAGAAACTCAAGCAGAAGATAGAGGCGACTGTCCACCTGCCGGGAAAGGACTTTTTCGCCGAGTGCAGCGATGCGAACATGTATGCGGCAATCGATAGCCTCGCAGACAAGCTGGACAGACAAATCATGAAGCACAAGGAAAAAACGATCGAGCGCCGCCTCGACGGCGAAGAGCTGAAGGCTCAGGCAGCCGAATAAGCCGTGAACCTGATCGCCAAACTGCTTTCCCCCGGGCATGTTCTGATTGATCTCGATGCGGGGAGCAAGAAGCGGGTCTTCGAGCAGGTCGGGCTTCTGTTCGAGAACAGCCTGGGGATTGCCAGAAGCGAAGTTTTCGACAGTCTCTTCGGGCGCGAGAAACTCGGCTCTACCGGCCTCGGGCAGGGAGTGGCGATTCCTCACGGCAGGATAAAAGGGTTGCGCGAGGCTGCGGGAGCTTTTGTCAAGCTGGCTTCCCCGATTCCTTTCGATGCGCCGGATTCAAAGCCGGTCGGCCTGATATTCGTGCTGCTCGTGCCGGAGCGTGCAACGGATCTCCATTTGCAAATTCTGGGCGAACTGGCACAGATGTTCAGCGACAAGGAATTCAGGGAGAGTCTGCTGAATGCTTCCGATGCGGATACGGTCATCCGTCTGGTCACCGCGTGGAAGGCGCATGCAGCAGATTAGCATCGCAGCGCTTTTCGATGAGCAGAAGGAGAAGCTCGCCCTCGAATGGGCCTCGGGAAGAGGCGGGAGCGAAAGAATTCTGGACAGCGACAGGATAGGGGAGTCGCCCCAGGGATTGATAGGGCATCTCAACTTCATCCACCCCAATTGGGTTCAGGTCGTGAGCCGTGTCGAGAACGACTACCTCGATGCGTTCGACCTCGACGCGCAAAAAAGCATGCTCGAACCGATTTTTCGGGGGAACATCGCCTGCATGATCGTCGCCGAAAGTGAACCCGTATCCGCCGTGCTCGCTGAAATGGCCGATTCCTTCAGCGTCCCGCTGCTGCGCTCGCCACAGCAGAGCGTGCATTTGATGTGGCTGCTGCGGCATTATTTGACAAGAAACCTCGCGAAATCGACTTCCCTGCACGGTGTGTTTCTCGATGTTCTGGGGCTGGGGGTGCTGATTACCGGAGAGAGCGGAGTGGGGAAAAGCGAGCTTGCGCTGGAACTCATCAGCCGCGGGAGCGGACTCATTGCCGACGACTCGGTCGAGTTCTACAGGATCGCCCCCGAGACGCTCGAGGGGCGCTGCCCCGTCATGCTCAGGGATTTTCTGGAAGTGCGCGGCATCGGCCTGCTCAACATCAGGACCATCTTCGGCGAGAATGCAATGCGGCCGAAGAAGAATTTGAAACTGATCGTCAACCTGAAGCGTTCGAATGAATCGGAGCTTGTGGAAATCGAGAGGCTGCCGCTGGACCGCGGAAAACGCGAAATCATGGGGGTCGAGGTATCCGAAGTGACGCTTCCCGTTGCAGTTGGGCGCAACCTTGCCGTTCTCGTCGAAGTTGCCGTGAGGAACCACATTCTCCTGATGCGAGGGATAGACAGCACACGGGACTTCGTCGAGAGGCAGAGGGCGCATATGCAAAGCGGTGACTCCTGACATGCAGATCATCCTGATCAGCGGTCTTTCCGGCTCTGGAAAAAGCATCGCGCTCAATGTGCTCGAGGATTGCGGCTATTACTGCGTCGACAACCTTCCCGTCAGGCTGCTTTCCGATCTGACGCGGATTCTGCTCGAGTCGGGAAACGAACGCATCGCAGTGAGCGTCGACGTCAGGAACGTCAGTTCGCTCTCCCAGTTGCCCCAGCATATCCAGGCGTTGCGGCAGGGTGAAATGGATGTGCGCCTGCTGTTTCTGGAGGCCAAGACCGAGACGCTGGTCAAGCGTTTTTCGGAGACGCGGCGCAAGCACCCCCTTTCCGACGACAGGCTTACGCTTCCCGAATGCATCGAATACGAACGCGAAATGCTTTCCGAGGTCAGGGAGATCGCCCACAAGATCGATACTTCTGACCTGAGCCCCAACGTGTTGAGAAGCTGGATCCAGGATTTCATCCATATCGATCGCTCCAGACTGACCCTGCTTTTCCAGTCTTTCGGCTTCAAGCACGGTCTGCCGCTCGATTCGGACATGGTTTTCGACGTGCGTTGCCTGCCCAATCCCTTCTATGACCTGAAACTTCGTCCACTGACAGGCAGGGAGCCGGAGGTCGTTCGCTTCCTCGAAAGCGATGAAAGTGTCGGGCGCATGCTTGATGACATCAGGCGCTTCGTGGAAACCTGGCTGCCGAGTTTCATCCGGGACAACCGCAACTATCTTTCCATATCGATAGGCTGTACCGGCGGCCAGCACCGCTCGGTCTACATGGTCGAGAAGCTCGCAGGGTATTTTTCATCCCTGAACAGCCAGGTGCTGGTGAGGCACAGGGAACTGAAATGATGCGCCTGATCAGGATTGGAGACTGGCTGGTGATTCTGCTCGCCATGGTTCTCGTGGGCTTTCTTTTTGCGGAAACGGGGCATGCGGGCGGAGCTAGACAGGTTTTGATCAGGAAGGGCGGAGAGGTGTTCACGGAAGTCAGTCTGTTCAAGGACAGGAAGATTGACGTGCCGGGACCGCTGGGCGTGAGTCTCATCGTGATTTCGGGAGGGGCTGCGCGGGTGGCGAAGGACCCTAGTCCGCGCCAGTATTGCGTCAGGCAGGGTTGGCTGAGGAATGCGGGGGACGCCGCAATCTGTCTGCCGAACCAGGTGAGCGTCGAACTTTTGGGCGGAAATAAGCGCTATGATTCGCTCAACTATTGAAATTCTTGCGACCAGGGAAGACCATCATGTCTCCCGCATGGCGGCCCTTGCAATAGGGCTTTCCTTCGTGGATGCCGCGATTCCGCTTCCGGTTCCGGGGGTCAAGCCCGGATTTGCGAATATCGTGGTGTTGATCGTGCTCGCGCGCTACGGATTGCGTACGGCGATATGGGTATCTTTGCTGCGCGTGATGGCGGGCAGCCTGCTGTTCGGCGCCTTCCTCTCTCCCGGATTCTTTCTCAGCCTTTGCGGCGCGCTTTGCAGCCTCGCAGCCCTTTTTCTGGCCAGCGCGCTTCCGGAAAGATTCTTCGGCGCAGTGAGCCGCAGCATCATCGCGGCTTTTGCGCATATTTCCGGGCAATTGATGCTGGCCTATTTCTGGCTGATTCCCCATGTCGGGCTGTTCTCGCTTGCGCCTTTCTTCGCAGCGGCTGCGCTCCTTTTCGGCACGGTCAACGGCCTGGTCGCTGCGCATTTCCTGGAATGCGAAAAAGTTGAGGCGGTTCCTCAAGTTCCCATACAATGACCGGATGAACAAAGAAAAGACTATCGCGCTGGCGCTGACGGGCGCATCGGGCATGCCTTACGCCATCAGGCTGATCGAGAAAATCCTGGAAAGCGGAGCCCGCCTCTATGTCATCTATTCCGCGGTGGCGCAGATCGTCATCAAGCAGGAAATGGGGCTTGCCCTGCCATCCAGGGCGAGCGAGGCGGAGGATTATTTCATCGAACGCTTCAAGCCGGAACCGGGCAAGCTCCGCGTTTTCGGACGAGAGGAATGGTTCGCCCCGGTAACCTCGGGTTCCAATCCGCCGGATGCGATGGTGGTTTGCCCCTGTACGATGGGCAGCCTTGCCGCATTTGCCGCCGGCATGAGCCAGAACATCATCGAGCGCGCAGTGGACGTGATGCTGAAGGAGCGTAAAAAGCTCGTCATCGTACCGAGGGAGACCCCGTTCTCGACGATCCACCTCGAGAACATGCTGAGACTTGCCCGGGCAGGTGCGGTGATACTTCCGGCGAACCCTGGTTTTTACCAGCATCCGCAATCCGTGGACGACCTGGTGGACTACATCGTCGCGAGGATACTGGATCACCTCGACATACCGCAGAATATTTCCGCCAGATGGGGCGAGATCGAAGGAGAGGCATGAAAATACACGAATACCAGGCGAAGGAAATTTTGCGGGAATACGGCGTTCCGACTCCCCGGGGTTTTCCCGCCTTCAGCGTGATGGATGCAGTCGAAAATGCGCAAAGGCTGGGCGGCGACACCTGGGTGGTGAAGGCGCAGATCCATGCGGGAGGGCGCGGCAAGGCGGGCGGGGTAAAGGTCGCAAGATCCGGCGGGGAGCTCGAAAAGTTTTCCGGGGAGATGCTTGGCATGCATCTCGTGACGCCGCAGACAGGGGAGGAAGGGCGTATCGTCAAGCGCCTCCTGATCGAGGAGGGTGCGCAGATAGAAGCCGAGTATTATGCCGGACTCGTCGTGGACAGGGGCTCGCAGCGTGTGGTGCTGATAGCCAGCCGGGAAGGCGGAACGGAAATCGAGGAAGTCGCGAGGGATACCCCTGAAAAAATACACAAGGTTACCATCGATCCCGGCAAGGGACTGCTCCGGCAGGACGCCGGGGATGTCGCGCGCAAGATAGGCATTCCCGAAAGTGCCGTGGATGCCGCCGGCGAATTCTTCATGGCGCTTTACCGGGCCTTCGTCGAAAAGGATGCGATGCTGCTCGAAGTCAATCCCATGATTTTGGACAGGAGCGGCAGGCTGCTCGCTTTGGATGCCAAGATCAATTTCGATGACAATGCGCTTTATCGACACCCTGAAATCCTGGCGCTGCGCGATCTGGACGAGGAAGATCCCGCGGAGATCGAGGCGTCCAGATTCGGGCTTTCCTATATTTCTCTGGACGGGAACATCGGCTGTCTCGTCAACGGGGCCGGGCTCGCGATGGCGACCATGGACATCGTGAAGCTCTATGGTGCCTCCCCTGCCAACTTCCTGGATGTGGGAGGCGGGGCCTCTGTCGAGAAAGTCACGGAAGCCTTCAAGCTGATGCTGGCGAATCCAAAGGTCGAGGTGATCCTCGTCAACATATTCGGCGGGATCATGAAATGCGATGTGATCGCACAGGGGATCGTTGCAGCAGCGAGGCAGGTTGCGCTCAATGTGCCGCTGGTGGTGAGACTGGAAGGTACCCATGTGGAACTCGGCAAGCAAATCCTGGCGGAATCGGGATTGCCGATCATTTCAGCGAATACCATGATGGATGCTGCGAAAAAGGCGGTCGATGCCGCGAAAGGCCACTGATGTCCATACTTGTCGACAGGAACACCAAAGTGATGACGCAGGGCATGACCGGGAAAACCGGCATGTTCCATACGTTGCAGTGCAAGAATTATGCGAACGGGGTCAACTGTTTCGTCGCCGGGGTGACTCCCGGAAAGGGTGGACAGCACTTCGAGGGCATTCCCGTTTTCGACACGGTGCGGGAAGCGAAACATTCGACGGGTGCCACCGTTTCGGTGATCTACGTTCCGCCTCCTTTCGCCGCTGCCGCGATTCTGGAGGCGGTCGAGGCGGAACTCGATCTCGTGATCTGCATCACCGAAGGAATACCGGTTCACGACATGATCAATGTCAGGTACCGAATGGAGGGGAAAAGGACGCTCCTCATCGGGCCGAATTGCCCCGGGATCATCACTCCGGACGAAATCAAGATCGGGATCATGCCCGGCCATATCCACAAGAGGGGCAGGATAGGCGTGGTGTCGAGATCGGGAACGCTGACCTACGAAGCTGTCGGGCAATTGATGGAAGTCGGCCTCGGACAGTCTTCCTGCGTCGGCATAGGCGGAGATCCGGTCAACGGATTGAAGCATATCGACGTAATGAAGCGCTTCAACGAAGATCCTGAAACCGATGCAGTCATCATGGTCGGGGAAATCGGCGGAAACGACGAGGAAATCTGTGCGAAATGGATCAGGGACAACATGCAAAAACCGGTGGTCGGATTCGTCGCGGGGCTCACCGCGCCCCCCGGAAAACGCATGGGGCATGCCGGCGCGATCATCTCGGGCGGGGAGGGCGGGGCCGAGGAAAAGCTCGCCGTCATGGAGGAATGCGGAATCAGGGTGACCCGCAATCCTTCCGAAATCGGCAGGCTCCTGAAGTCGGTTTTATGAATTTCGGGCTGCGCACCCTATCCTGTCTGATGGTGCATAATTTGCCGGAATGAGTTCATTTGAAATATGACATGGATTTAAGTCGCGCTCTCGAAATCGCCAGCCGGTCCGATACCGGTCGGGTGCGGTCCCACAACGAGGACAGCATTGCTTGCGACGCGGCAACCGGCCTTGTCGTTCTGGCAGACGGCATGGGCGGATACAATGCCGGGGAAGTGGCGAGCGGGATTGCGGTGACGTTGATGGCTTCCGGCGTAAAGGAAGCGCTGGCGAGAACCGACGAGATGGATATAAAAAGCGGGGAGAGTCTGCTGCGCGATCAGGTGATTGCGGCAAACGGCGCGATTTTCGACGCTGCGCGAAGCAGGACGGACTATGCGGGAATGGGAACGACGGTGGTCGCCGCGCTGTTTTACGACGACAGGGTGAGCGTCGCGCATCTCGGGGACTCCCGGCTGTACAGGCTGCGCGATGAGAAACTGGAGCTTTTGACGCGCGATCATTCGCTGCTTCAGGAGCAACTGGACAGGGGCATGCTTACCCTCGAGGAGGCCAGGGTCTCCCGGCATAAGAATATCGTGACGCGCGCGCTTGGCGTCGAACGGGAAGCAGAGGTGGAAGTCGGGAGCTTCGATGTCCTGCCGGACGACATTTATCTGCTATGTTCGGACGGGTTGAACGATATGCTCGATGACGAAGAAATCCGGCTTGCCGTGCAGACATTGAAGTCGAACCTGAAACTGGCAGCGGATCAGCTCGTCGAGCTTGCCAATGAAAATGGCGGGCGCGACAATATCTCGGTTATCCTGGTCAAGGTGAAACAGCGCTTCGCTGTTCGCAAGGGACTGATTGCAAAACTCAGGTCGTCTTTCAGAAAATGAAGGGGCAGCTTCCATGTCGAAATTGATCCTCGGACTCGAAGACGGAACACTCAAGGAATACCGCCTCGACAGGGAGCGCATCCGGATCGGGCGGAAATCCGGCAACGATATCCAGATAAACGATGTCGCAGTGAGCGGGGAGCATGCTCTCGTCATCACGATTCTCAACGATTCCTTCCTGGAGGATCTGGCAAGCACGAACGGCACGAAAGTGAACGGAAAATCTGTCGAGAAATGCTTTCTCCAGCAAGGGGACATCATCGAGATCGGGAAATTCAGGCTGACCTATGTTCACGAGGATGCGCCTGCGCCGGATTTCGAAAAAACCGTCATGCTTCGCCCGGTTGCTTCGCCCGCCATGCTGCCTGCTTCCGTTTCAACTCGGGACGTTGCACCTCAACCGCAGTCGCCCCCAGCCGGGCAGGCCAAGGCGGCGATGCGGCTGCTCTCCGGCCCGAGTGCGGGAAGGGAACTCGATCTGGTCAAGAACCTGACCACGCTCGGCAAGCCCGGGGTGCAGGTCGCGATGATCACGAGACGCCCGCAGGGCTTTTTCGTCGCGCATGTGGACGGGGACAGATCGCCGGTTCTGAACGGGCAGGCTATCGGCTTTCAGTCGCATCCGTTGCAAAATCACGATATCCTGGAACTGGTGGGGATCAGGATGGAATTTTTTCTCAGGTAGGCGGACAGAAAAGTGAAGCTCAGGATTCTTGGGTGCAGCGGAGGAATAGGCGGCGCATTGCGAACCACCTCCTTTCTGCTGGACCACGATGTGCTGATCGATGCAGGCACCGGCGTGGGCAATCTCTCTCTCGCGGAGATGGGCAGGGTCGACCATGTTTTCCTGACGCACGCCCATCTTGACCACATTGCCTCGATTCCCCTTCTCGTGGACAGCGTGGGCTATCTGAGGGGAAGACCGGTCACCATCCATGCGATTCCGGAGACGATAGCAGCCCTGCGGCAGCATATCTTCAACGATGTGATATGGCCGGATTTCGGCAGGATACCCACTCCGGAGTCCCCCTATTTGCGTTACGAGGCTGTGGTCCCGGGAAAAAAGACGGATCTCGCGGGGCGCTGCATCACCCCGCTGCCTGCGAACCATACGGTTCCCGCAGTGGGCTATCATCTGGACAGCGGGGAAGGCAGCCTCGTTTTCAGCGGAGACACGACGACCAACGATGCGCTCTGGGATGAGGTCAATTGCATTTCGAACCTGAAATATCTGATCGTTGAGACGGCCTTTTCAGACAGGGAGCGCGAGGTTGCCGTGCTATCCAAACATCTCTGCCCCAGCCTGCTCGGGGTCGAACTCAAGAAATTCAAGGGGAATGTGCCGATCTATATCACCCATCTCAAACCTGGCGAGATGGACCTCATCATGCAGGAAATCGAACAGAATGCGGAGGGCGTGATGCCTCGGATGCTGGTAAACGATCAGGTTTTCGAGTTTTGATATGACTAGACTGACCGCGACGAGCAGCGACGGCATGCCTGCCGTTCAGGAGAGCCTTGCAGATGTCAGCATCAAGCTGAATTTTTCCAAGGCGCTCCAGGCGCTGACCAACAGGATCCATGCCACAAGCAATATCGACGAGATCATATTCGATCTCGGCAACGACATCTGCACGCTTTTCAATGCCGACAGGGTTACGATTTACGTGATCGGCGAGGACAAGACTTCGATCATCTCGAAGGTCAAGACAGGGCTGTCCTCTTTCAAGGACTTGAAGCTGCCGATTTCCGAGCAGAGTATTGCAGGCTATGCCGCATTCCACAAGAAGGTGCTGAATTTGAAGGATGTGTACGACGAGAAGGAGCTGCAGTCCTTCAGCCCCCACCTTCATTTCATGCGCGAGGTCGACAAGAGAACCGGCTACAGAACCAAACAGATGCTCGTTGCGCCCATCGTCGATGCCGCCGACAACGAACTGGTCGGCGTGCTGCAGATCATCAACAACAAATTGGGCCTGCCATTCCAGCCCATGGCAGAGGAGGGAATGGTCGAGTTTGCCAAGACCCTCGCCATCGCCCTCAAGCAGAGGCAACGCTCTCATCAGCTCGTCAGGACCCGCTTCGACCTTTTGATTGCGGACGGCGTGATTTCGGCGGTCGAATTCGATCTTGCGTCACGCTCGGCAAGAAGGCGCGGGGTGTCGATCGAGGACGTGCTGATCGAAGAATTCCAGGTCAAGCTGTCCGATCTGGGGAAATCGCTCGCCCATTTCTTCGGGGTGGAATACGAGCCTTTCAAGGCCGACAGGATCAGGCCGCCGGATCTCCTGAAAAATATCAAGCGCGACTACGTCGAGACAAATCAATGGGTTCCTGTGGACGAGACAAAGGATGGGTTGATCGTCATCAGCCCGGACCCGGAGCGGGTGCAGACCTCGCGCATCGTCAACAATGTTTTTCCCAAGCACAAACTCATCTACAGGGTCTGTACGTTGCGGGAGTTTGCGCAGACCGTCGAGCAGTTCTACGGCAGCGGAGAAGGCAGCTCTTCCATAGGAGAATTGCTTTCTTCCATGGATGGGGAGAGTGAAAGCGAGGATATTTCAGACGAGATATCCGCTGCCGCAGACAACGAGCTCGTCAAGCTCGTCAACAAGATCATTATCGATGCCCACAAGATGGGTGCCTCGGACATCCATATCGAACCTTATCCGGGGAAGGGGAAAATTCAGGTCCGCTTTCGAAAGGATGGAACGCTGCTGCCCTACGTCGAGATTCCTTCGACCTATCGGAATGCGATCGTGGCTCGCATCAAGATCATGTGCGAGCTGGACATTTCGGAAAAGAGGCGGCCGCAGGACGGGAAAATCCAATTCAGGAAATTCGGGCCGCTCAACATCGAGCTGAGGGTCGCCACCATTCCTTCGGCCGGCGGAGTGGAGGATATCGTGATGCGTATCCTGGCTTCAGGTGAGCCTATTCCTATCGATAAAATCGGCCTTTCGAAGCATGCTCTCGAAACGCTCAAGGCGATTGTCACCAAGCCTTACGGGCTGTTCTTCGTCTGCGGACCGACGGGTTCCGGAAAAACGACGACGCTGCATTCCGTGCTGGGATTCATCAATACCCCGCAGACGAAAATCTGGACTGCAGAAGATCCTGTTGAGATCACGCAAAAAGGATTGCGCCAGGTGCAGATGAACCCCAAGGCAGGGTTTACTTTTGCAGTTGCAATGCGCGCTTTCTTGCGCGCCGACCCCGATGTAATCATGGTGGGCGAAATGCGCGACCAGGAAACCACTTCGGTCGGAATAGAGGCGTCCCTGACAGGGCACATGGTCATGTCCACCCTGCACACCAACAGCGCGCCGGAGAGCATCGTCAGGCTCCTGGACATGGGGATGGACCCTTTCAATTTCGCAGATGCGATTCTGGGCATACTCGCCCAGCGCCTGATCAAGCGCTTGTGCAAGCATTGCAAGAGGCTGGAAGTCGCCAGCGAAGAAGAAATAAAACGGCTGCTTTCCGAATATTGCGAAGAATTGAAGCATACCGAAGCCTGGAAGCAGGATTCCAACGCCGTGATGGGGAAGATATACGACGATTGGGTCAGGACCCATGCGAACGGGAAGGGGGAGTTCTCGCTCTATCGTCAAGTGGGGTGTCCGGAGTGCAGCGGGACGGGCTATAGCGGCCGTCTCGGCATATTCGAACTGCTCGAGGGGACGGATGCCGTGAAGAAGAACATCCAGGAGCGCGCGCGCGTTTCCGAGTTGTTCGCAACTGCGCTTTCGGAGGGGATGAGAACGTTGAAGCAGGATGGCATCGAAAAAGTGCTGCAGGGCATCACCGACATGCAGCAGGTGAGATCGGCATGCATAAAATAACGAGGATGAAATGAAGGGAGAAACCATGCAAGAAAGTCCTGTTTCCGGGAAGAATGTCCCCATGGCGGATATTTTCAGGTGGATCGAGGAGCTCAACCATATCGGCGCGGCGCTGTCTGCCGAGCGGGATATCGGCATGCTGCTCGAGACGATCCTGCTTGCGGCAATGAAAATCGTGAATGCGGACGGCGGCACGCTCTATCGCGTGGTGGATGGCAAATGGATCCGGTTCGAGACGCTTCGGACCGATTCCCTCGGAATTGCCATGGGCGGCACGACAGGGAACGAAATCACTTTTCCGCTCATTCCCCTCTACAAGGATAACGGAGAGCCGAACGACTCCCTGGTGGTGGCCCATGCCGTGCTGGGCGGAAGCACGATCAACATCCGGGACGTTTATCAGGAGAAGGGTTTCGATTTTTCCGGAACACGCAAATTCGATGAAATGACAGGCTACCGATCCCAGTCCTTTTTGACCGTTCCGATGAAAAATCATGAGCGGGAAATCATCGGGGTGCTGCAGCTCATCAATGCCAGAGACAGGGAAACCGGGGAGATCGTGGGTTTTTCGGATGTGGACCAGAGTTTTGCAGAGTCGCTCGCCTCCCAGGCCGCCATTGCCCTGACAAACCGCCAGCTCATCCTTCAGCTGGAAGAGCTGTTCGAATCCTTCATCAAGGTAATCAACTATGCGATCGAAAGGAAATCCGACTATACCGGGAAACATCTGGAGCGCGTACCAGAGCTTACCATGATGCTGGCCGAGGCGGCCAACGATGCGGATGAGGGGCCATTGAAGGACTTTTGCATGACCGATCGGGACCGCATGGAACTCCGGATTGCCGGACTGCTGCACGACTGCGGGAAAATCGTGACCCCTGTGCATGTCGTTGACAAGTCGACCAAGCTGGAAACGATATTTGACCGGATCCATGTTGTGGAAGCGAAGTTCGGCGCATTGCGGCGGGATGCGGAAATAAATTACTTGAAGGGGGTCATTGCTTCGCCGGAGAAGCAGTCCGAGATCGAGGAGAATTATCGAAAGGCACTTTCGCAGATGGATGATGACCTCGCTTTCCTGCAAAAGAGCAATGTCGGCGGAGAATTCATGAATGATGCGGATATCGAGCGGGTCAAGAACATGGCTGTCCGATATCAGCTGGATGGCGAGAACCTGCTTTCAGAAAACGAAATCGAGAATCTGACGATCAGACGCGGCACGCTGAATAACGCAGAACGGCAGATTATCAACGACCATATCAAGGTGACGATAGAAATGCTTGATGCGCTTCCCTGGCCGAACCGCCTCAAGAACGTCACGGAATATGCCGGCGGGCATCACGAGAAAATGGACGGGACGGGTTATCCGAAGGGTCTGAAGCGGGACGAGATGTCGGTTCAGGCAAGGATGATGGGCATCGCCGACATTTTCGAGGCGCTGACGGCTTGCGATCGTCCTTACAAGAAAGGCAAGACCCTGACCGAAGCGCTCACCATCCTCGGCCGATTCTGCATCGATCAGCACATCGACCCCGATCTTTTCGACCTCTTCATCCGGAACAAGGTTTATCTGAAGTATGCCAGGGAATTCATGAAGCCGGATCAGATCGACGAAGTCGATCATTCGAAAATTCCCGGCTACAGGATGTGACGGAAAACGTCACTTTATGACAAAGAACGAAAGAGCCGGGTCGGTATTTCGGGCTTTCGGATTGTGAATTCAGGGCGTTCGGCGCTCTTTCGTTCTGGCACGCAGCTTGCTTTAATGCTTCCAGGAGTTTCGCTCCCGGAATTTTTCAACCTTACTATAGAGGGCTTATCATGAAGCAAATGCAAAAGGGCTTTACGCTGATCGAATTGATGATCGTGGTTGCCATTATCGGTATCCTGGCCGCTGTCGCCATTCCGCAGTATCAGGATTATGTCACCCGCGCCAAGCTGTCCAAGGTGGCAAGCGCTGCTGAAAATATAAAAACTGCCGAGGCTCAGTATCTTCAGGAAAATGGGAATTTGCCCCCTGCCAATTCATGGACAAGCCTTGGTTTGGCGGCTGCAGGCCCAAATTCAACGAACGAGGTTACCAGTTGGTCAACAGATGCAAATGGTGTGATTACGGCGAACATCAACGCTACGGTTCTTCCTAACGTCAATACCATTACATGGACACCTGGAACGTATTCAGGCACTTCTTTTACAGCCATCACGGGTTCTGCGGGAGCTCCGTCAGGAACAACCTCAATCGCGTGGCAGGCAGCGACGACTGGAACAAGTACAGTTGCTCAAACCGAAGTTGCCAAGTGGAAGTAATCTAGCTTTTGCATCGAGGAGCCCGCCATCCATCAGGATGGCGGGCTTTTTTATTGACGAGGAAATCCGCATGCATCATTTCTGAGGCAAATCTTGACAAGATTGTATTAGCCAGACTAGACTAAGTCCGTTTCTTTTGGGGGGTATCGCCATGCATTCCGTCAATATGTTGCAAGCCAAATCCAGCCTGTCTCGCCTGGTGGAAGCCATTGAACAGGGAAAAGAGCGCGAAATAATCATTGCGCGAAACGGGAGGCCGGCTGCCAAACTGGTTCCCATGGATGTTTCAATGCCCGGACAGCGCATCGGCGTAGCAAAAGGCGCGTTCGAGGTGCCGGACAATATCGACACGAATAATGCTGAGGTGGCCGATCTGTTTCTGGGGAGATTGGCCCGTTGAATCTTCTTTTGGATACGCATGTGGTTTTGTGGGCTATCACGGACGACCCCAGTCTTTCGGTCGAGGCACGAAAGCTGATTTTGGCGCCGCACAGTACGGTCTGGGTGAGCGCGGTCAGTATATGGGAGATTGCCATCAAGTATGGTCTGGGGCGCGGCGATATGCCGATCTCCGGGCAAGACGCGCTGCACTATTTTCGGCAGGCGGGGTATCGTTTTCTCGCCATCGAGCCCGAGCATGCGGCAGAAGTCGAAAAGTTGCCCAATTACCACCAGGACCCGTTTGATCGGCTTTTGGTTGCCCAGGCGCTTGTTGAGCCCATGCGACTCGTCACTCACGATATGACGGTTGCGCGTTACAGTGATACCATCATCCCTGTTTGACTGAAGGTGTTTTGCCGCCACGGCTCTGCGTTTTCCGGCCGGGACTGACCGCGAACTGCCTGATACATTGAAACTGGAATTCCGATGCCGTTGACCAATAAACCCGTGTTCAGCCTGGATTCCCCCCTGCAGGAGAAGGCTCCCTTTTTGATCCTCGCTTTTTTTCTTTTCGTCGCCATCGATGCCCTGTACGGGAAGTTTCTTTGGAACCCCCTGGTTTTCGACGATCATAACTTTTTCAAGAAGGAAATCGTCGGGGGTTATGCCCATTCTTCCTTCGATTTCAGTTTGAGGTGGTTCGCCTACGCTTCCCTGGGCTGGACCTACAGGCTTTTCGGCGCCGACCTGATCTGGTTCAGGATGGGCAACATGCTGCTGCATTTCGCTGCCTCCCTGTGTCTGTTCTTTTTCCTGCGACGCCTTTTCAATATTGTGCTGAAGGAACCCTCCGGACTTTCGAACGACTGGCTGGCTTTTTTCGCCGCGCTGATTTTTGCGTTCGATCCGGTATCGGTCTATGCGGCAGGCTATCTCATCGAGCGCTCCATCGTCATGGCGACGGGCTTCGGTTTCCTGATGCTGCTCGCCTATATGGAAGGAGTGGTGCGGGAGAAGAAAATCTGGTTTTTCGTCTCAGCCGTTTGCTATTTTCTGGCTGTATTCTCCAAGGAACATGCGGTGATGCTCCCCGCAGTTGCCCTGGCACTGACGCCCCTCCTGAAAAAGCCTTCGAGGAGGTGGTTGAAGGAATTTTGGCTGCCCTTTATGCTTTTTGCCTGCATTGGCATCCTGGTGGTGCTCAAGGCGAAAGGTGTGCTGGGCTCGGCTTACGAGATCTACGGCGCAGCCATGATCGAGTCGGAAAAGATCGAGGCGTCGCATGCTTATGCCCTGAGCATGCTGACCCAGTCCGGGCTTTTCTTCAAGTATTTGCTTCTCTGGCTGTTTCCTGATCCGGCCATGATGTCGGTCGACATGAGGGAACCCTTTGCCTCCAGTTATTTTTCGCCCTTCAGGATTCTGGGGCTAATTGCGTTTCTGGCGTATCCGGCGGCCGCCTTGAAGCTCCTTCTGCAGGGTGGGAGGAAAGGGCTGGCAGGGTTCGGCCTGCTTTTCCCCTGGCTGCTGTTCATGACCGAACTGTCGACCGTCAGGATACAGGAGTCCTTCGTGCTTTACCGCAGCTACCTTTGGATGGGCGGTTTTTTTTCAGTCCTGCCATTCGTTTTTTCGAAACTTCCTGCGAAAGCTTCATTCATCGTTCTATTCGCGGCATCCGCAGCTCTTTTTCCGCTGGCAAGAGAAGAGCTGGTTTCCTTTTCCAGCCCTTTGCTGTTGTGGGGCAATGCGGCGAGGCTGGTCGAAGGGAGATCCGGTCTGGTGGGAATCGACAGGATCCACTACAACCTCGGGAAGGCCGAGCTGGATGATGGGCAGTATCCCGATGCGATCAGGGATTTCACCAAAGTTGTCGAGATCAGCCCGAAAGTCTACCAGGCCTGGTATAACCGGGGGTACGCCTACTATTACGACCGGCAACTGGAGCTTGCGATTCATGACTTCGATAGGGCGCTCGAATTAAATCCGGGCTATGCGCAAGGCTATTTCATGCGTGCGCTCGCCTACCGGCAGACGAAGCATGAAGCTTCCGCGCTTGCCGATTTCAGGAAAAGCTGCGATCTCGGATTTCAAAGAGGCTGCATCAAATGGAAGGAAGGGAATGAGCAATTGTTTTGAATCAGGGCGATTCCACTGACTTGATGGGGGATGTGACAATTTCGACTATAGTGAGTCATGGACTGATTCTCGAAATGCGATGTCACTCAAATCCCAAAATTCGATTCATGGCGTACTGCCTGCAGCCCCCTACCGCATCCTCATAGTCGATGACGACCCCGTCGTTCTGAAGGCGCTTCTGCACACTTTCCGTCGCGACAATTACCAGATCGTATCCGCCGTCAACGGCGAGGATGCGGTAGGGCAACTGAAGCGCTCGCGCTTTAACGTGCTGATTGCGGATTACCGGATGCCGGTGATGGACGGTCTGGAATTGCTCTCGAAGGCGAGAGCAATCCAGCCCGACATGGTCAGGGTTCTCCTCACCGTACAGGGTGACATCGCTCCCGTGATGGGTGCGATCGGCGATGGGCTCGCCTTCAAGTTCGCGCTCAAGCCATGGAAGGAAGAGGAGCTGCGCACCGTGACGAATCTTGCCATCGCACAATACGAGAAGGCCAGGGCGGAGCTTCCCGAACAGAAGAAGGCGGCTGAGATCGTTGCGCTTTCCAAACTGATGGTGACGAACAGGAGCCAGCTTGCCGTGATGCTCAACAAGCATGGTTTGCTCTCCATGGAGCAGGTGCAGGAACTCAATCGGCTCCAGGTTGCAAGAAAGGAGCCTCTCATCAAGGTTCTTCTGGAACAGAACTGGGTGACCGAAAAGGAAATCAGGAGTCTGTTGCGCAGGGAACTCGGGACGGAGGAAGTTTCGCTTTCCGACTATCAGGTCGATTCGGCGGTGGCCTCCCTCGTGCCGATGAGCTTTTGCGAGCGGCAATTCGTCGTCCCGCTCAAGCTGGAAGGCAAGCGCTTCACGCTTGCAGTTGCAGATCCGCTCGATCTCGGTCTCATCGACGACCTGCGCTTCGTATCCGGACTCAATATCCATACCGTGGTGGCTGACATTGCCGCCATTCAGGCCAAGATAACCGAGATTTACCGGCCGGACAAGGTGATGGATTTCAGGGACCTGGAAACCCTGCTTTCCAGGATCGATCCCTACGAGGGGATAGAGATCGTCATCGACGATGCCGATGAGCAGTCTCTCGAAGAGCTCCTGATCGGGGAGGAGCCTCCGGCCATCAGGATCGTCAATGCCATCATACTGGAGGCGATCCGGCTGGGAGCGAGCGATGTTCATGTCCAGCCCAGGGCGAAAAGCGTCGTCGTGCGCTACCGCATAGACGGCGTTCTGATGGACAAGATCAATATCCCGCTGCAGCTGCTGCAATCGATCGTGTCCCGCATCAAGATCATGTCCGAGCTCGATATCAGCGAAAGGCGCAGGCCTCAGGACGGCAGGATTACCGCCAGAACGCCGATGCGTGTCGTCGATCTCAGGATTTCGACCCTTCCCACCGTCAACGGCGAGAAGGTGGTGATGCGTATCCTGGACCGAAATTCCAGGATACACAGTCTGGAAGGATTGCGGCTTTCCCAGCCGGATCTTGCCAAGGTGCTCAATTTCATCGACAAGCCTCAGGGCATCATCCTTGCGACCGGTCCCACGGGGAGCGGCAAGACGACGACCCTGTACGCCCTGTTGCAGCACAATGCGTCCCCCGCCAAGAATTACGTCACGATCGAGGATCCTGTCGAATATTACATGGACATGGCAGGACAGGTGTTGATCCGGGAAAAGATAGGACTGACCTTCCCGGTCGTGCTGCGCTCGATATTGCGGCAGGACCCCGATGTCGTATTGCTCGGCGAAATAAGGGATTTCGAGACGGCGGAAGTCGCTTTCCATGCGGCGCTCACGGGGCATGTGGTCTTTTCCACGCTCCATACCAATTCTGCAGTGGCGACGCTCTCCAGGCTTTTCGACCTGGGATTGAAGCCATTCGTCGTGGCTGCCGCTCTGGAAGGCATCATCGCGCAACGTTTGGTGAGGATGATCTGCCCCGAGTGCAGGGAAGCAGATCGAGTGGCTTCGGTTCTTCTCCCGAGGCTGGGCCCGGTCTTTCTCGGAAATGAAGTCAATGCCTGCAAGGGAAAAGGGTGCGCGCACTGCAACGGCACGGGTTACAAGGGGAGGCTTGGCCTCTACGAGGTGCTCGCCCCCAACGAGGAAATGCGGCACCTCATCGCATCGGGCGCCAGCATCCTCGATATCTCGCGAGTTGCGCAGAGGATAGGTACTTCGTCCCTGCTGGAAGATGCGCTCGTCAAGGTCAATCAGGGGCTGACCAGCGTCGAGGAAGTGCTTCGCGTTCTGGGGCCCCAGGTTTAAGGAAGCCCTGAACAAGTCCCGCGTGGCCGTGACGGTCGGCTTTACGGGATGAGACTCGCGAAGCGAGACGCGGCGAATGGTCATTCCCTTCGCTTGTTCGAGACAAGGAGGATCGCCCGCAAAGCCCCGTCCCTCAAGGGTTGCGTGAAGATCGAGCGCTCGCTTTGTCGCGCTCCTGGGCATTGTAGGCCCGGCTACAACCTGCGTCGTGCTTCGTGCGATCCTCTCGATTTCACGGCAACACGGCTCATGTGCGACTTGTTCAGGGCTTCCCTAGGGTCTTCGGTATTTTCCGACAAGCTCGGCTTCATCGAGAATATGTCCTTTCATGGCATTTAGGATATCGCTTTTCGAAGCCATGCCGAGATTCGGCAGGATGACATCGAGCGCATAAAGCCTGTGGAAATAGCGGTGGTTGCCCACCGGAGGGCATGGCCCGCCGTATGTCGTGCGCCTGAAATCCGTCCAGCCCGAGAGCGTCCCTTGCGGAAGATCCCGGATTCCTTCGCTGAGCGAAGCGGTGTCCGGAGGAAGGTTGTAGAGCAGCCAATGGGTCCAGTCCATTCGGGGGTATTCGGGATCCGGGGCCTCCGGGTCGTCGATGAAAAGAACCAGGCTTTTCGCCCCCCTGGGGATGCCGCTGAAAGCGAGCGGCGGCGAAATGTTCAGGCCGTCGCAGGTGTATTTTGCAGGGATCTGTCCGCCATCCCGGAAAGCAGAAGAAGTCAGGATCATGTTTCCTCCCGCCATGGCTGCAGGCATCGAAAAAAGAAAAAGGATAACCATGCGCCTCATCATTTTTTCAGGATAGATGAAAACACCGGGGGCGGTGTTAAAATATCCCCATGTCAGATCCCCGTTTCGTCCACCTCAGGCTGCACAGCGAATACTCCGTGTCAGACAGCATCGTCAGGCTGGACGATGCGCTGGAAGCCGCCCGGCAGGACGCCATGCCCGCGCTCGCGCTCACGGATTTATCCAATGTCTTCGGCCTGGTGAAATTTTACCTTGCGGCGCGGGAAAAGGGCGTGAAGCCGATCGCGGGCTGCGATGTCTGGCTGGAAAAGGGCTATCGCATGCTCCTGCTTTGCCAGTCCAGGGAAGGTTACCTGAAGCTCTGCGAAATTCTGTCTCTCGCGTACAGGAAGAACCAGAACAGGGGAAGGGCGGAGATCAGGGCGGAATGGTTCGAGGAAATCGGCAGCGAAGGCCTGATCGCCCTGTCCGGCGCACACCTCGGAGAAGTCGGCCAACTTCTGCTGCAGGGAGGCGATGCCGTCGACGCTGCAAAAAAATGGAGTTCGCTTTTCCCGGGGCGCTTCTACATCGAGCTGCAGAGGATGGATCAGCAGAGCGAGCTTTGCGTCCAGCACTCGGTCAAGCTGGCTTCCTTGCTGGGGCTTCCCGTCGTCGCGACCCATCCCGTTCAATTCATGCGCCGCGAGGATTACAAGGCGCACGAAGCCAGGGTTTGCATCGCGGAAGGGTCGATACTGGGAGATCAGCGCAGGACCAGGCATTTCAATGAGGAGCAGTATTTCAAGACCCAGGAGGAAATGGCCGAACTGTATGCCGATATTCCGGAGGCACTCCAGAACGGCGTCGAAATTGCGAAGCGCTGCAATCTGACCCTTGAAATAGGCAACAACAAGCTGCCTGCATTTCCCACGCCGGAAGGGCAGGGGCTTGACGAATATCTGCGCGGGCAGGCCGTTTCCGGTCTCGCAAAGCGCATGGCGACGCTCTATCCCGATCCGGAGGAGCGCGAGAAGCAGCATCCGAAGTACATGGAGCGGCTGGAATTCGAGGTCGCCATGATCATCAGGATGGGATTTCCCGGCTACTTCCTGATCGTTGCCGATTTCATCAACTGGGCGAAGGGAAACGGCGTGCCGGTGGGTCCGGGCAGGGGGTCGGGGGCGGGTTCTCTGGTCGCCTATTGCCTTGGCATCACCGATCTCGATCCGCTCAGGTACGATCTGCTTTTCGAGCGATTCCTGAATCCCGAGCGTGTTTCCATGCCCGACTTCGACATCGATTTCTGCCAGGACGGGCGGGAGCGCGTGATCGAATATGTCAGGCAGAAATATGGCGAGGAGAGCGTCTCGCAGATCGCGACTTTCGGCACCATGGCGGCAAAGGCCGTGGTGAGGGACGTGGGGCGTGTGCTCGATCTTCCCTACGGTTTCGTCGATTCGCTGGCGAAACTGATTCCTTTCGAGATCGGCATGACGCTCAAAAAGGCTCGCGAGCAGGAGCCTGAAATCAACCTGAGGGCCGGGCAGGAAGAGGAGGTTTCCGAGCTCCTGGAACTGGCTACGGTGCTGGAAGGCCTGACCCGCAATGTCGGGATGCATGCGGGAGGGGTGCTGATCGCCCCCGGCAGGCTGACGGATTTCTGTCCCGTCTATTGTACGGAAGGGAGCGAAGCGGTTGTCAGCCAGTTCGACAAGGACGATGTCGAGAAGGTGGGGCTCGTCAAGTTCGACTTTCTGGGCCTGAGAACCCTGACCATCCTGGACTGGGCAGTGAGATACCTCAGGATGCTCGACGGGAAAGAAGAAAATTTTTCCATCGAGACCATTGCTCTCGACGACCCCGCCACTTACAAGCTGCTGAAAGCCTGCGATACGACGGCGGTTTTTCAGCTCGAATCGAGGGGAATGAAGGATCTCGTGAGGCGGTTGCAGCCCGACTGCTTCGAGGACATCATCGCGCTGGTGGCCCTTTTCAGGCCGGGGCCGCTGCAGTCCGGCATGGTCGACGACTTCATCAACAGGAAGCATGGCAGGGCCAAGGTCGATTATTTCCATCCGGATCTCGAAGGGGTGTTGAAACCAACCTATGGCGTGATCGTTTATCAGGAACAGGTGATGCAGATCGCCCAGATCCTGGGCGGCTATTCCCTAGGTGCGGCAGATCTTCTGCGGCGCGCGATGGGCAAGAAGAAACCCGAAGAAATGGCGAAGCATCGAAGCATCTTCGTCGGGGGGGCGCTCGAGCGCGGCGTACCCGAATGGCAGGCGCAGCAGCTTTTCGATCTCATGGAAAAGTTCGCAGAATACGGCTTCAACAAGTCGCATTCTGCGGCCTATGCGCTGGTCGCCTATCAGACCGCCTATCTCAAGGCGCATTATCCCGCTGCATTCATGGCCGCCACGCTTTCAGCCGACATGGACGACACCGACAAGGTGCACAATTTTTATGCCGACTGCCTGGCGAACGGCCTCGCGATGCTCCCCCCCGACATCAACAGGAGCGATTACCGCTTCTTTCCGGTGGATTTCAAGCGGATACGCTATGGTCTCGGGGCAGTGAAGGGGACGGGAGAGGCCGCGATTCTCGCCATCCTGGCGGCGAGGAAAGAAGGGGATTTCAGGGATATTTTCGATTTTTGCAGGCGGGTGGACAGAAGGACGGTGAACCGGCGCGTGATCGAGTCGCTGGTGCGAGCGGGCGCATTCGATTGCCTCAATCCTAACCGGAAGAGCCTGCTTGCGTCGGTCGGTCTTGCAATGGAAGGCGCAGAGCAATCGAGCCGGACCGCCAACCAGCATTCCCTTTTCGACGATGCAGAAGAAGAGCTCGGTCATGTCGAGATCCAGGATTTCAGCATGAAGGAAAGGCTGAGGGAAGAAAAGGCCAGTCTCGGTTTTTATTTCAGCGGACATCCTTTCGATTCGGATCTCGAAGAGGTTTCGCATTTTTGCAAGATGCGTCTCAACCAGTTGAATGTCGCGAAGGGCCCTGCAAAGCCCGTGCTGCTGGCGGGAATCGTGCTGAGCGCGAGAATCCAGCAAACGAAACGGGGAAGAATGGCGATAGTGACGCTTGACGACGGCAGTGCGCAGGTCGAGGTATCGGTATTTTCAGAATTGTTCGAGGCGAGAAGGGATCTGATCAAGGAGGACCGGATTCTGATAGTCGAAGGCAAGGCGAGCTTCGATGATTATTCGGGCGGAACCCGGGTCACCGCGGAAAATCTTTACGATATCGCCGGAGCCCGGTCGCGATATGCGAAAGCGCTGGAATTTCATTGCGACTCGGGTTCAAATATTGCGAGGCTGATGGATCTGATTTCCCCCTTCAGGGGCGAAGGCTGCCCTGCGCGAATCATTTACAGCAACGGAAGAGCGAGTTGCGAAGTCGAACTCTGGCAGGTCAGGCCGGAGGATACGCTTCTGGAGTCGCTCAAAAGTCATTTCGATAGAGTGAGACTGGTTTATTCATGACCATAGACGACGACATGCTCGATTCCCTGAGCCTTTCTGCCGCTGCATCGGAGAGAAGAAGGAAGAACCTGAATTTTCACGCAGGCGAACTTGCGGTTTGCAACCGGCTCCTGAATGCGATCGAGCCGGATTCCTACGTCCAGCCCCATTGCCATTTCGATGCCTCGAAGGACGAAACGATGATTCTCCTGAAGGGAAGACTGGGCGTGCTGTATTTTTCGGAAAATGGGGAAGTCGTCATGAAAACCGTGCTGGATCCGGAATGCGGCGTTTATGGTGTCAACATCCCCCATGGCACGATTCATACCGTAGTGTCCCTGCAACCCGGCACGGTTTTCTTCGAGGCGAAAGCGGGGCCTTATGTTCCGATTTCCGATGCGGAGCGGGCTCCATGGGCGCCCCGGGAAGGCGCTCCCGATGCTTTCGCCTACCTGGAATTGCTGAAGCAATCTTTCGAAATCTGAGACGGGAATCTGAGGTTTGCTTGCGTCATGCCTATACGATGCGTAGTATTCATTTATGAATCATATCGGCACGATCGGATTCCACCGAATTTCTGCGGCCTGATCTTATGAACGGAGCAATCGATCTGAAATACAGGGAGTTTCTTGAGGAAGCCCCCGATGCTTTTTTCGCCCACGATCTCGAAGGCAGGATCAGCGACGTCAACCGCAAGGCTTGTGAAAATCTCGGTTATTCCCGTGAGGAATTGCTGAACATGACTGTCATGGACATCGAGCAGGATTTCGACATGACGGTTGCGAGGGCGTTCTGGGAGAGCGCTCGATCCGGGGAAACCATGGCGTTCTCGGGACGGCACCGGCGCAGGGATGGAACTGTTTTCCCCGTGGAAATCCACCTCAGCGCATACCTTGTCGGCGGTGGCAGAACCCTGCTGGTGTTGGCCCACGACATTACCGCACGCAAAAATGCCGAAAGCCGTCAGGACAGGTTGACGAAGCTCTACAAGGCGCTCAGCGAAGTCAATCAGGCCATCGTGCGCATGGAGGCGGAATCCGAGCTGTTTCCCCTGGTTTGCAGGATGGCGGTTGATTTCGGCGGCATGAAAATGGCCTGGGTGGGACAGATGAACCCGGCAAGCGGTTTGATCGAGCCGATGGTGAGTTATGGAAGCGGAACGGATTATCTCGATGGCATAATCATCTCGGGAAACGATGCCGTGCCGGAGGGGCGCGGCCCTTCCGCTACGGCATACCGGGAGAACCGGAATGTGATCGTCAACGATTTGCGGGCTGACCAGTCGATGCGGCCGTGGTTCGGCGCGGCTTCCGGATTCGGATTCGAATCGTGCGGCTCCTTTCCGATATTCCGTGGAAATAAGCCGTTCGCCGTATTCACGGTTTACCATGAGCACGCCGATGCCTTCGATCAGGATGCAGTGGGCTTGCTGGATGAAATGTCGCGGGACATTTCGTTTGCGCTGAACAATTTCGACCGTGAAAGGGAGCGCCAGTCGGCAGAAGAGGCATTGCGCGCAAGCGAGGAAAAATTCTCCAAGATATTCCATAATTCGCCCAACCCGATTTCCGTCTCCAGGCTTGAAGACGGCAAATTCATCGACGTCAATGAGGCATGGAGCCGCATTACAGGATACTCGAGGCAGGAAGCCATCGGCAGGACGGCATTGGAGTTGGGGGTGTGGGCGAATCCGGAAGATCGAAACAAAGCCGTCGAAGCACTCGGGGAAAGCGGGCATATCAGGGGAGTCGAGTTTTCTTTCAGGACGATGGCAGGCAGCGAGGTTATGTGCCTGGTTTCTGCGGAGAAGGTCGCCATACAAAACGAGCAGTGTCTGGTACTTGTCGCGCAGGACATCCGCGAACTCAAGCAGGCCATGGAAACCATACGGGAGCAGAACAACTTCCTGAATGCCGTTTTCGAGAGCGAACCGCATTGCGTCAAGGTGGTTTCGCCTGACGGCAAGCTGATCCAGATGAACAGGGCGGGGCTTGCCATGCTCGAGGTGGGCAGTCTTGAAGAAGCGCAGGCTACGGAATTGCAGGAATTCATCCAGCCGGACTACAGGAAGGCCTATCTGGAATTTCATGAAAGAGTCTGCAGGGGAAGCAGCGGGATCCTTGAATTTGCTGTTGTGGGCAGGAAGGGATCGCAGCGCTGGCTGGAAACCCATGCAACCCCTCTGCGCAACTTGAACGGGGAGATCATCGGGTTGCTCGGTGTGACGCGCGACATCACCGAGAAAAAGCAGAGCGATGCTCTGATCTGGAGGCAGGCCAATTTCGATTTTCTGACCGATCTTCCAAACCGTCATATGTTCTACGACAGGCTGGAACAGGAGATCAGGAAAGCGTATCGCGATGGGGGTGCCCTGGCGCTGTTCTTCATCGATCTCGACCAGTTCAAGGAAGTCAACGATACGCTGGGCCACCAGACAGGGGATACGCTGCTGGTGGAGGCGGCAAAACGGATATTCGCCTGCATCGGCGAGTCCGATACCCTGGCCCGGCTGGGGGGGGATGAGTTCGCGATCCTCTCCGGAATGCACGAGACGATGCACATAGAGAATGTCGCACAGCACATACTGGATGCGCTCTCCGAGCCTTTTGTCGTGGATGGCAAGCCGGGACGGATTTATGTTTCGGCGAGCATCGGCATCACGCTTTATCCTGGGGATGCCGTCAATGCCGATCAACTGCTGAAAAACGCGGATCAGGCGCTGTATGCGGCGAAGAATGCTGGGAGAAACCGCTTCAGCTATTTCACCCAATCGCTTCAGGAAAAAGCCCAGGCCAGGCTCAGGCTGCTCAACGACTTGAGAGGGGCGCTTGCCGCAAACCAGTTCCTGCTTTATTTTCAGCCCATCATGGATGTTTCGACGAATCGCATCGTCAAGGCAGAAGCCCTATTGCGCTGGAGGCATCCGGAGCGGGGTATGGTGAGTCCGATGGAATTCATTCCACTCGCAGAGGAGACGGGGCTGATTCTGCAAATAGGGGATTGGGTTTTCAGGGAGGCCGTGAAATGGGCGAGCTTGTGGACCAAGCTGTATCCTGATTTGGAGATCGGCGTGAATATGTCTCCGCTGCAGTTCAGAACTGATGGCGCGAACATCGGTGAATGGCTCGATTATCTGCGGAGTATGAGCCTCCCAGGGAAAAACCTGGTGGTTGAGATCACCGAGAGTTTGCTCCTCGATGCCGATTCGGAGGTCACGGGCAGGCTGATCGATTTTCGAAATGCCGACATTCGGGTAGCGATAGACGATTTCGGAACGGGCTACTCGGCGCTTTCCTACCTCAAGAAATTCCACATCGACTATCTGAAGATAGACCGGGCATTCATCAGGAATCTGGCAAACGATTCGAGCGATATGGCTCTGTCCGAAGCGATTATCGTGATGGCGCACAAGCTCGGCCTCAAAGTCATCGCCGAAGGAGTGGAAACGGAGGGGCAGCGCGATCTGCTTATTCAGGCAGGCTGCGATTACGCCCAGGGCTATCTGTTTTCCAAACCGGTTCCTCCGGAGGAATTCGAGGCTTTCCTAAAATAGGGCCATCGCGAAAATTCCCGCCGCAATACCGGAAAGAGCGACGCTTGCAGCGATCACGAGCCTTGTGCGCAGGCTGAAAACTCGGCCCAGCATGGCAAGCGAGGGCAAGCTGACGGCAGGCAGCGTCATGATAAGTGCCCCCGCAGGGCCCGCGCCCAGGCCCAAAGCCAGCATCGCCTGCACGATGGGTACTTCTCCTGCCGTGGGAATGACGAACAGGGTACCGGCAAGCGCCATGGCGACGATCCACAAGATGTCGTCATGCGCGCCGAGCACCGGGAAAAGCCAGGCACGAGCCGCGCCGAGAAGCAGCACAAGCACGAAATATTCCGGCACGAGGCCGATGGCGAGGGTGGCAAATTCCCTGACCCAGCGTGAGAGGAACCCGCCTTCCGGAGTTTTCGGCTGGAAGTCCGGTTCGGCTGCAGCGGGTTCTGCGGCATATCGCTCGGCGAGATGGGCGATTCCGACTACCATCGCCAGGCCGAATGCCAGCCTGAAAAGGGACCAGCCCCAGCCCAGCACGAACCCCATGAATACCAGGGTGGCCGGATTCAGCACCGGGTTGGACAGCCACCATGCCACCACGCTTCCGACCGATGCCCGGCTTTGGCGCATGCCGACCGCCACGGGCGCTGCGCAGCAGGTGCACATCATGGAAGGCAAACCGAACAGGCCGCCGAGGGCGACATTCCTGAAACCCATGCGGCCGAGCGCTTCACCAAGCCATTTTCCGGGCAGCAGCACCTTGATGCCGGAACCGAGCAGGAGGCCGAGAACAAGCGCCTGCCAGATCGATTTGATGTAGATGACGGCGTAATCCAGGGCGGCGCTCCAGGAAGGCGAGGGCGCTGCAGCCGCTTTTCCAGAGAGTATCGAATCGCCTATGGCATGATGGCTCTGCGCTGCGAACGCCTTGGCATAGTAGGGAATCCATTTGACATAGGCGACCCCGACCAGGGCGACGAGGACGAAGATCATCGCCCTGGCATAATACGATCTTTCTTCAGATTTGGATTGCATGGCAAGGCCTTTCATTTTTGACGCCATTTTGCCAGCGGATGAACGTTTCCGCTAGCCGTTCTGCTCTATCCACTGCAGAAGCGCGTCTTCGAAAGGCTTCGCCCTTTTCGCCCCCGGATCTTCGACGATGCATACCACGACGAACCTTTTTCCCGATTTTGCCTGGACGAGTCCCGCTATCGCCCTGACATTTTCCAATGACCCCGTCTTGATGTAGGCGCGTCCTTTGACCTGCGTTTTTCCGAGCCGCTTTTTCATGGTGCCGTCGATTCCGGCAATGGGAAGGGACGAAAAAAAGGTCGGCATGAGCGGGCTTGCATAGGCATCCAGAAGCAGCTTTCCGAGATGCATCGGACTGATCGCAGCTTCCCTGGAAAGACCCGAGCCGTTGTCCAGAACCAGTTCGGGAAAGGAAAGCCCCTTCTCTTCCAGCCAGGTCTTGACCTGTAAACGGGCGGATTCTTCCGTGGCGGGAGGGCTCTTCAGCGCTCCCAGAGTGAGAAAGATCTGCCTCGCCATCACGTTGTTGCTGTACTTGTTCATGTCGGTGACGAGGGAAGAAAGCGGAGGGGACAGGGTCGCTGCGAGCAATATCGCATCGGGCGGAACAACGCCTTCTTGCCATCCCCCTTCGATTTTTCCGCCTGATTCGCTCCAGAGCTTGGAGAAGAGCTGGAAGAGATATTCGGAATGATCGTATGCGGCGATTTCGTCCTCCTTCTCTCCGCAAGAGGCCGGAAATTGGCCGCTCAAGGTCAGCCTGGCGCTTTTTCCGTCGCTTTCTATCTGTTCGGCAATGCCGTTCTCCCAGTCGCCGCAAGGCCCCGTCATGCTTTTCAGATGGTTGGAAACGGAAAGGCTGGAAAAATCCGGAAGCGCGATCAACCTGATCGAATTGCCATCCGGGACGAAGCGGATGCTGTTCGCTTCGAAATTGACCAGGAGCGCATCGGGAATCGCGTTATAGGGACGGTAAGGTTTGCCGTCGAATTTCCCGGGATCTCCCGATACCTGAAAATAGCTCCTGTCGAAAACCAGCCCGCCTTCGATATCCCTCAATCCCTGAGCCCTCAAGTCGTTGACGAAAAGCCAGAGGCGTCCGATGTCGAGCTTCGGGTCCCCATAACCTTTCAGGATCAGCGGGCCTTTCAACATGCCGTTCTCGACTTTTCCGGAAACATAAGCTTCCGTTTTCCAGGTATGGGCAGGTCCGAGAAGGGAAAGCGCGGCATAGGTCGTGACGAGCTTCATGGTCGAAGCGGGGCTCATCGGCTCTTGTGCGTGCCATGCAATCACGGGTTTTTTTTCCGAAACTTCCCTGACGTAGATCCCGGCATGACTGGATGGAATGCCGGCTCCCGCCAGCGCATTCCCGAGTTCCCCCGGCAGCCCGGATGCTGGAGCTCGAAGGGAGAGGATCAGGAGCAGGAAAAAGACCGGGATTTTCATAATAGCTCCAGCGTTCCTTGAACCAGGAAATCCATTTCGTTCTCCTCAATCACATAGGGCGGCATGAAATAGACGGTGTTGCCCATCGGCCTCAGCAGCAACCCCTTGCCCAGTGCAGCGAGATAAAAGCGCCTGGAGAAATCGGGCGATGGGTCCGCCACCTCGAAAGCCCAGATCATCCCTGTGTTCCTGAAATGCTCGACTTTGGGGTGCGCCGCGAGAACTTTCATTTTTTCGTTCATGAGATTCGATTTCTCCCGGTTTTTTGCGATCACGTCGTCGCTTTCGAAAATGTCGAGCACGGCAAGCGCAGCCCTGCAGGCGAGCGCGTTTCCCGTATAGGAATGGGAATGCAGGAAAGCCTTCGAGATGCTGTCGTCATAGAAGGCTTCGAATATGCCCTGTCGGGACAGGACTACAGACAGGGGCAGATAGCCCCCCGTAATGCCCTTGGAGAGACAGAGGAAGTCAGGCAGGATGTTGCCCTGTTCGCAGGCGAAGAAGGTTCCCGTTCTGCCGAATCCGACCGCGATTTCGTCCGCGATGAGGTGGACATCATACCTGTCGCACAATTGTCTCGCCTTCGCAAGATAGACAGGGTGGTGCATGCCCATTCCCGCCGCGCCCTGCACCAGGGGTTCGAGTATCAGGGCAGCAATCTCCGGGTGATGGATTTCGAGCAGCTTTTCGAGTTTTTCGGCACAGCGCAACGCGAAATCGTGAGGGGATTCACCCTTTTCGGCGTGGCGCCAGTCCGGGGTGTCGATGCGGATGCTTTTCGAAATCAGGGGGGAATAGGTGTCGCTGAAGATCGCAACGTCGGTCACCGAAAGCGCACCCAGGGTTTCGCCATGGTAGCCGTTCTCGAGGCTCACGAAATGCCGTTTTTCATCAAACCCCCTGTTTTTCCAGTAATGGAAGCTCATCTTGAGAGCGATTTCCACTGCGGAGGCGCCGTCGCTTGCATAGAAGGCATGTCCCAGTTTCGAGAGTTTCGCAAGTCTTTCGGAGAGTTCGACCACGGGCTCATGGGTGAATCCGGCCAGGATGACATGTTCGAGTTTTTTGAGCTGGTCGGAAATGGCGGAATTGATTCTGGGGTTGCAGTGTCCGAAGAGATTGACCCACCAGGAGCTGATTGCGTCGAGATGGCGCTTCCCTTCGAAATCATAAAGCCAGAGTCCTTCTCCCCTGGAAAAAGGGACGAGCGGGACGGTCTCGTGCTGTTTCATCTGGGTGCAGGGATGCCATACTGATTGCAGGCTCCTCGAAATCAACTCGCTGTTTTTCATGCCGGGTGCCGCCTCTACGCTTCTCTAGTATACTTTGAGTCTGGATTTTAACCGTTTTGGAAAAGAACATGGCCGAAGAATCACTCTATGCCGTTCTCGGCGTATCGGGCGCATCTCTTCAGGAAGAGATTGTGCAGGCTTTCCGCGCCCGTTCTTTCGACCGGGATGCGCTGCAAAAGGGGAACGAGGCTGAAAGGCTGCGCTTCACGGAATGGGCCCATGCCTACGCCGTGCTTTCCGATCCCGGATTGAGGGCGAAATACGACCAATCCGGCCAGGACGAGTCCTTCAGGGAAAAATTCAATCTTGCGCTGAGCCTTGCGCTCAAGGGCTATGACGACGAAATGCTTTCCGAGTACCTGAGAAGGCTTTCCTTCGACGAAAAAACCATAGAAGAATTGATGGCTGCGGTTTCCCGTGTGAGAGAAGTTCCGGAAGCGCCTTCACCCCGCCAGCCGGAAGGTTTCGAAGGATACAGGAAACTCAGGGCAGGGCAGGGCTGGCAGTGGGTGAAGGAAGGCTTTCTCCTCTTCAGGAAAAGCCCGCTGATCTGGATCGTGCTTTGCATGATCCTGACGGGAATAGGGCTGACCCTTTCCCTGATCCCGGTAGCCGGGGAAATCGTTCTCTATCTCGCTTCCCCCCTGTTCGCAGCGGGATTGATGCAAGGATGCAGGGATCTCGAGGGGGGCGGCGAGCTGGAACTCGCCCATCTTTTTCTGGGCTTCAGGAAGGATGCCGGTCAGCTCGTCAGGATAGGCGGGGTCTATCTTTTCGGGCAGATCCTGATTCTGGGGATCATGGTCGCTTTCGGTGGCGACGCCATGGAGAAGCTCTTTTTCGGGACATCCGACATCGATCCTGCAACGCTCCCGCCTGCCGAGACGAGCCGCGTGATGCTCGCTCTCCTTGTGGGGATGGCGGTATCCGTGCCGCTCATGATGATGATCTGGTTCGCTCCCCTGCTGGTGATTTTCAGGGGGTTTCTGGCGAAGGACGCGATGCAGTTGAGCTTTGTCGCGTGCCTCGGAAATATGAGGCCTTTCCTGGTTTTCGGCAGCGTTTTCCTTTTCTTGGCGTTCCTGTCCGGCATCACGTTCGGGCTCGGGTTGCTCCTGATGATCCCGCTGATTTTTACCTCGACCTACGCGAGTTACCGGGACATTTTCGAAAGCAGTATGCATGTCGATATAGAGGCGGAATGAGATGGAACAATATCACGGCACGACGATACTTTCCGTGAGGCGTGGCAGCAGTGTAGCGCTCGGAGGGGACGGACAGGTGACGCTCGGCAACATCATCGTCAAGGCAGGAGCGAAGAAGGTGAGAAGGCTCTTTCACGACAACATCCTGGCGGGGTTCGCAGGCGGGACGGCGGATGCCTTCACCCTTTTCGAGCGATTCGAGGCGAAGCTCGAAAAGCACCAGGGCAATCTTTTGCGCTCTGCGGTGGAGCTTGCCAAGGACTGGCGCACCGACAGGATGCTGAGAAGGCTGGAAGCGATGCTTGCGGTGGCGGATGTCCATTCCTCGCTCATCATCACCGGTAACGGGGATGTGCTGGAGCCGGAATACGGCATCATCGCGATAGGAAGCGGCGGCCCCTATGCCCAGTCGGCGGCGCGGGCGCTGCTGGAGAACACGGAATATTCTCCCCAGGAGATCGTCAAGAAGTCGCTCGAAATAGCCGGAGATCTCTGCATCTACACCAACCAGCAGCACAGAATAGAAGTTCTGGAGTAAGCATGTCGCAAATGACGCCTCAGGAAATCGTTCACGAACTCGACAAGCACATCATCGGCCAGAAGGATGCCAAGCGGGCGGTTGCGATCGCGCTCAGGAACCGCTGGCGCAGGCAGCAGGTGCCCGAGTCGCTCCGGCAGGAGATCACCCCGAAGAACATTCTGATGATCGGCCCCACCGGGGTGGGGAAGACCGAAATCGCAAGGCGCCTTGCCAAGCTCGCCGATGCTCCCTTCATCAAGGTCGAGGCGACCAAGTTTACCGAGGTGGGGTATGTCGGGCGGGATGTCGATTCGATCATCAGGGATCTCGTCGAGACCGCGATCAAGGATGCGCGCGAGAACGAGACGAAAAAGGTGAGATTCAGGGCGGCGGACATTGCCGAAGAACGCATCCTGGATATTCTCCTGCCCGGGCCGGATTCGGGAGAGGGCGCTACGCGCCAGAAATTCAGGAAGATGTTGAGGGAAGGGCAGCTCGACGACAGGGAAATCGAGGTCGAGGTCGCCGCGATTCAGAGTTCGATGGAAATATTCGGCCCGCCCGGGATGGAGGATCTCACTTCCCAGATACAGGGCATGTTCCAGAACATCGGCAGCGGGAAAAGGAAGGTGAGGAAACTCAAGATTACCGACGCGATGAAGCTGCTCACCGAGGAAGAGGCGGGAAAGCTCGTCAACGACGAGGAACTGAAGCTTTCCGCACTCGGGAACGTCGAGCAGAACGGCATCGTCTTTCTCGACGAGATCGACAAGATTGCGAGCCGCTCGGAGGCCGTCGGTTCCGACGTTTCACGCCAGGGGGTGCAGCGCGATCTGCTTCCGCTTGTCGAAGGCACCACCGTTTCGACAAAATACGGCATGGTGAAGACCGATCATATCCTGTTCATTGCGAGCGGCGCATTCCATTTGGCCAAACCTTCCGATCTTGTTCCGGAACTTCAGGGGCGATTTCCCATCAGGGTGGAACTCGATTCCCTCTCCGTATCCGACTTCGAGCAGATATTGACCAATACCGATGCATGCCTCACCGTGCAGTATCAGGCGCTTCTGGAAACCGAAGGGGTGAAGCTGGAATTTCGGTCGGACGGCATCACCGAGCTTGCGCAAATCGCCTATTCGGTCAACGAGAAGACCGAGAATATCGGCGCAAGGCGCCTCTATACCGTGATGGAGCGGCTGCTCGAGGAAATTTCCTTCGACGCCGCGAAGCTGTCGGGGCAGACCGTGACCATCGATTCGGATTTCGTCAGACAGCGCCTTGCCGACCTGGCGCAGAGCGAGGATCTTTCGCGGTACGTGCTTTAGCAAGATTTGATCCGAACTATCGAGCGGTTTCTGTGGTCACACCAGCATGAAATCCAAACGGAGCAAATTCTTTGCAATCGTTCTTTCGGCATCCATGGTTGCCGCATGGCCTGCGTTCGCGCAGTCGGCAAGCCAGGCGCAGCCCCTGAAACCGGTCGAAAGACACGCAGCCCCTGATGCGGCAAAAAAATCTGTCGCGGTGTCGGGAACCGCTCATGTCGCCGGGGCTTCTGCTGCAAAGCGGAAGAAGAGGGGGAAGCCCGGCAAAATTCTGTTGCCCATCCGGATAAGCGAGCTTCTGCCCGAGGAGGGGAAGCAGGGTGACGTCGTCCGCCCCAAACCCGTGCTTTCAAAGGCGATGGCTGACGAAAAGGCGGTCAACCTCGATATGGGGGGAAACCTGCCATGGCCGGTTCCAGACAGCCCCCTGCTGTCTCCCAGGAACAGGGATGTCGGATTCCATGTGGGCGTGAATTACCATCTGGACCAGAAGTGGGATTTGACCGGACTTGCCGGCATGGGTATGGTCGGGAACGTCGACGCATATCCGCTGAAACCGAATGTCGAGCAGATCGGCATTCGAGCCAAATACCGGTTCTGAAGAGAAGGGCTCTGAAGGCGAGCCCTTATTGTCTAGCCGTGCTTGTGCTGATTCGTATAGCAGCTGATCAGGATGATTCCGTCGACCACGACCAGTGCGACGATTCCGAATACCATATAGCCCATGTAGTCCATTTCAGTCTCCTTCAGGTCGGTTCTCCTTTTCGATCCGGAAATGTCCCTGTCGGGATGAATTGGCGAATGGAGTCCCCGCCTGATAGGAGTATAGACCATGCCCTTCCAGACTCGTTCCGAGGGGAGGATAATTCGATCTTTGAGGATGAGAAATTGAAGCGGGAACCCATCAAGGGTCGCGGGGCGACCCTGAAAATCGAGGGAAGGTTCGAGAGCAGGGTCAGGGAAGCTTGCGATGACGGCTGGGTACAGGAGGAATTACCCCCTCTCGCAACGACGGTGACGGCCGAGAAAGCGAAGAGCGTCATCCAGCGGCAGGACTCTCCCGACTTGCCATTTGCACAGTCCCTCAATGCCTATCGCGGCTGCGAGCACGGCTGCATCTATTGCTATGCGAGGCCATCGCATGGTTACCTGGATCTTTCGCCCGGACTCGACTTCGAGACCAAACTTTTCGCGAAACCGGACGCTCCGGAATTGCTGCGCGCCGAGCTTGGCAAAATAAACTATCGGTGTGAAGTCCTTGCGCTCGGCACCAATACCGACCCCTACCAGCCGATAGAACGGGAATGGAAGATCACGAGGCGGATACTGGCGCTGCTCGCCGAATGTTCTCATCCGGTGTCCATTGTCACGAAATCGGCAATGATCGAGCGGGATATCGATCTCCTTGCGGAGCTTGCGGAGAAAAATCTGGTTCAGGTATTCATTTCGGTTACGACGCTCGATGCTTCTCTGGCGAGGAAAATGGAGCCGCGCGCATCTTCTCCGAAAAGGCGGCTGGAAGCAATGAGAAGGCTCAACGATGCCGGCGTTCCCTGCGGAGTGATGGCAGCTCCAGTCATCCCCTTTCTCACCGACTCCGAACTCGAAGCCATTTTGCAGGCCGCGCATGAATCCGGTGCGAAAGCGGCGGGATATACGCTCCTGAGATTGCCCCATGAATTGAAAATGCTTTTTTCGGACTGGCTGCAAACCCATTATCCCCTGAAAGCATCTCATGTGATGAACCGCCTGAGGGAGATGCGCGGAGGGCGGGATAACGATCCCGATTTCGGCAGCAGGATGAGGGGAGAAGGCCTTTTTTCCGATCTGCTGGAGAAGCGCTTCGAGTTGGCCTCTTTCAGGCTCGGCTTCAACTGCGAGAGGATTTCTCTCGATACGAGCCGCTTCAGGTCGCCTGGCCGCCAGATGGACCTGTTTTATTGATGGTGCGAGGATTGTACCCTGCCGCGCCCTTGGCGCTTGGCTTCATAGAGCGCTTCGTCTGCCCGGCGGAAGAAGGCTTCCTGATCGATGTCGTGTGTTGAGCTTCCATCTATGGTAGCGACCCCGATGCTGACCTTGCCTTCCATGTTATCCAGGATCTGGTGGGCCTTCTCGCAGGCGATGCGGTGGTCGGCGAAAATCATGACGGCGAACTCGTCTCCTCCGAAACGGAAGGCAAGGTCGACACCTTCCCGGATAATGCCTGAAATCGTTTTGGCCGTTCCGACGAGATGGTTATCTCCCGCCTGATGACCCAACTCGTCGTTGATGGCTTTGAAATTGTCGAGATCGATGAGCAGAAGGGAGAGGGGCTCACCTGTCTGCCTCACGGCATGGCGGAATGCCTGCTCCAGACGGTCGTCGAAGGCGCGCCGGTTCAGGAGTCCGGTAAGAGGATCCTGAAGGGAAATTTTCCTTATTTTTTCTTCGTGCAGCCTGCGTTGGGTAATGTTGTGATGGGAAACGACGAATAAATTTTTCGAACCGACAGGGGCAATGCGCATCATGAACCAGCGTTTCTCTTTGGGACTGTGGCAGGGATATTCCCTGGAAAAATCGGGGAGATTTCCGTCGAGGACATTCCGAATGCCTTTGGCCGTATCGGAACTCGCAGTGTCGGCGATGTCGAGTGGCGCCAGGTAATTCGCACCTGTCCATTCCTTGCGGGAAGCGCCGTTCTTTTTTCCGAATTCGATCCAGGCCCTGTTGACGTAGAGTATGGTTCCGCTGCGATCAATCAGGGCGATTTGGTCATCGAGTGCTTCGAGTACGAGATCGAAAGGAATGTTCTGATCGTTCATATCAGGAGATGGTATAGCATTTCCCGGATGTGCGACAGCTTCCCCCTTCCGGTACAGATTGGGGGGCTACCTTTTCCGGGAAATCGGGATGATCGAACTCGACTTCTCGGCGACGAGGTCCTTCACTTCGCTTGAAGTCACGATGCCGCTCTTCGAAAGGCAGTTCATGCGGGCCAGGAAAGGATTTCTGCTCCTGACGTCGTCGCATTCCTTGATCACCATGCCAATTTCGTCGAAGGCGTTCCCCATTTCGCCCTTCCTGATGCACATTGCGGCAACCAGAGGGGCGAACCAGTCCGACAGGAAGGGACTCTTATCGATGAGGTTCCGGTAAAGGACGGAAAGATCGTTGTACTGTTTGCGGCCCACCCCTTCGATGTAGCTTCCGCCCCGCCCTGCCTTGGGAATGAGGGCCTCCGGGATTCCCCCCCTGTTGGAAGCGATGGTCTCGGCTGCCTCCGTATAGGCCCCGCAGGTGATGTCGTCGGCCCGAACGGCAGGCGCGCAGGCGATCGTGGCAGCCAGGCCCAGGATCAGCAGATGAATGATGCGCATGGATCCCCTTTGGTTTTTTGCGGCAATTTTCCTCTTTTCTGCGAATTCTTGCTGAATTTTCACTGTTTTGGCAAGCTGTCTCGCAATATGGGATAAATTCAAATTTTTGCGGGTTTCTTGGCGAGCTTTCTCTGCAGCGTCCTTCTGTGCATGTTGAGGCTTCTCGCGGTCGCCGAGATGTTTCCGTCGTGCTCCGCGAGAACGCTCTGGATATGCTCCCATTCCAGGCGGTCCACCGACATGGGGTTCGTGCTGACCGATGCCGAGGCATCGCCTTCCCCGCCCCGCTGCAGGGCAGCCAGAATGTCATCCGCTTTCGCAGGCTTGGCGAGATAATGGATTGCGCCGAGCTTGACGGCTTCCACGGCGGTTGCGATGCTGGCGTAGCCCGTTAGAACGACTATTCTCGTGGCCTCGTCGATCTCCTTCAGTTTCTTGATCAGGACGAGTCCCGAGTCGCCCGGCATCTTCAGGTCGATCACGGCATATTCGGGGGGATTTTCTGCTGCGAAAAACAATGCGTTTTCGACGCAATTTGCGCACTGCACGGAAAAACCGCGCTTCTCCATCGCTCTGGACAGGATCGAAAGAAAGGTTTCGTCGTCGTCGACGAGCAGCAGGCCGGGTTTGTCGAATTCGCTCATTTTATTGCCGGAAGGGTGACCCGGGTCACCGCCCCCCCTCCTTCCCTGTTGAAAAGCTGCACATGCCCTCCCATCCGCTCTATGCTCGCATTGGCGAGAAAAAGGCCGATGCCGAAGCCTTCCTTGGTCGAGAAGAACGGCTCCCCGACACGGGCTGCGACTTCCGGTGCGAGTCCCGGTCCCCTGTCCCGGATCTCGATCGAGATTTCGGCATCGTCCCAGCCGAGCTCGATTTCAATATTTTCGGGAGAGGCATCTGCCGCATTGTTGAGAAGGTTGAGGATGGCCTGGGAAAGCGTCTGCTCGGCGAGAATCATGGGTGCGGGTTTTTCCGGTTTTCTACAGGCTGGGGAGGCAGACGGGCGCATCAACAGCCATTGATCCAGTATGCCCTCCAGAAATTCGTCTGCGGGGGCCATTCTGCCGCCTTCCGCCCGCGCGTCCCCTGCGCTTGCGAGAAGTCCTGTCAGGATGCGCTTGCAGATCTCGATCTGGGCTGCAAGGACGGCAAGGTCGCGCTCCAATGCCTCGTCTTCGGCATGTTCCGATTCGATTTCCTCGCAGAGCAGTGCCATCGTGGCGAGCGGGGTGCCGAGCTCGTGGGCCGCTCCCGCCGCGAGCGTGCCGAGCGCGACGATGCGCTCGTCCCTGAGCGCTTCCTCCCGAGCCTTGGCCAGCAGCCTGTCCCTCTCCCTGATGGATTCCCCCATTCTGACGACGAAAGATGCGATGAGGAAGGTCGAGAACGCGAAAGTCATCCACATCGCGTAAATGTGGAGCATGAAGGTCTGCTGGTGAAGCGGCACGAAATGCTTCATCAGGAGCGTGTAGCAGGTAGCCGTGATCGCAGCCATGGCCCAGGTGTAGCGTCGGGAGAGCGCGGCTGCCGTGATGATGAGCGGAATGAGATAGAGCGAGACGAAGGGATTGGTCGAGCCGCCGCTGAAATAGAGCAGGGTGGTGAGTATGGACACGTCGAAAAGCAGCTGGAAGAAGAATTCGGCCTCGGTGACGGGGTAGGGCACGGTCAGGCGATATCTCGTTCCCAGATTGACGAGAACGGAAAAAAGGATCGCGAGTCCCATGGGCAGCAGGGGAAGCGGGATGGCCAGAATCCGATGCACGAAGGCGATCACAAGGCATTGGGCGAGAATCGCGATGTTGCGCATCACGAAAATGCGTTCGAGATTTCCGCCCAGCGGCCCGGTATTGGGGTTTTGCATCTGAGATTCCGGTCAAAACGGCAATTTTAAACAATAACCGATAATGGCTTGATGAGACAAATTGTCGCGCCTCGGTTTTTGCGCCATAGTGATATGATTGGGATTTACAGTTCATTTGGAGGGGCGATTTTGAAACCATTTATCGGGGCAATTCTCGGCTTGTTTTGCAGCATGGCCTTCGCGGCGGAACCCGTGTCGGTGACCCATGCCTGGGTGGCGGCCACAGCCCCCGGGCAGCAGGTGGGCGGGGCCTACATGGACATATCGAGTCAGAAGGATGTCAAGCTCGTCAGGGTGGAAAGCCCCGTTGCCGGGAAGGTGATGATCCATTCCATGACCATGAAGAGCGGCATCATGGAGATGCGAAAGGTGGACGCGCTCGACATTCCGGCAGGAAAGACGATCAGCCTGGCTCCCGGAAAGATGCACCTGATGCTGATGGATCTCAAAAAGCGCCTCGTTCCGGGAGAGCAGGTGCCGCTCAGGCTCACCTTCATGCAGGACGGCAAGGAAATCGGGGTCGATGTCGATGCGGCAGTGACGGGCATGTCCCGTCACATGGAAATGCCCTAGGGCCTGTTAACAGGCCCTAGGCTATCAACCCGGAAGTCGGGGAGCTGGGGCTCGCGCTGTAGAGTTTTTTCGGCATTCTTCCGGCGAGATAGGCTTCGCGTCCCGCGATGACCGCCTTTTTCATGGCGGAAGCCATGAGGACAGGGTCTTTCGCCGCCGCGATCGCAGTATTCATCAGTATGCCGTCGCATCCCAGTTCCATCGCGATCGCTGCATCGGAGGCGGTCCCGACTCCTGCATCGACGAGCACCGGAACTTTTGCGTTTTCGATGATGATGGCGAGGTTCCATGGATTCAGAATCCCCATTCCGGAGCCGATCAGGGATGCGAGCGGCATGACCGCAACGCAGCCGATTTCTTCGAGCTGTTTCGCCACGATGGGGTCGTCGGAGGTGTAAACCATCACCTTGAAGCCTTCCTTGATCAGGGTTTTCGCGGCATCCAGGGTTTCGACGACATTGGGGTACAGGGTTTTCGGGTCCCCGAGAACTTCCAGCTTGACGAGGTCGTGGCCGTCGAGCAGTTCCCGGGCCAGCATCAGGGTACGCACCGCCTCCTTCGCGTCATAGCAACCCGCGGTATTGGGGAGATAGGTATATTGCGAGGGGGGCAGGATGTCGAGCAGGCTGGGCTCGTCCCTGTTCTGGCCGATGTTGGTGCGGCGGATCGCAACGGTGACGATCTCGGCTCCGCTCTCCTCGACGGCAAGCCTGGTCTCCTCGAAATCCGCATACTTCCCGGTTCCCACCAGAAGGCGTGAGGAATAGGCTTTCCCCGCGATGACAAGTTCATCCATGTCAGCCTCCCCCCACTGCAGTCACGATTTCCATCCTGTCCCCGTTCGAGAGCAGCGTGGAGTCGAACCGGCTCCTCGGCACGATTTCGCCGTTGAGCTCCACGGCGATGCGGCGGTTGGCGAGGGAAAGCTCGGATACCAGGGCGGATACGGAAAGCGGCGCGCCGAATCGCTTCGGTTCTCCGCCGATCAGGAGTTCTATGGTTTCCAAATTATGGGTAATCGGATAAAATGCCAAGTCTACCATGCGGGTGTAGCTCAATGGTAGAGCAGAAGCTTCCCAAGCTTAAGACGAGGGTTCGATTCCCTTCACCCGCTCCAGGCCCCAAATGACCCAAGAATTTTCCGCTATTCTCATCGAGTGGCAAAAACAGTCCGGGCGCAGGGATTTGCCCTGGCAGAAGTCGAACGATCCCTATGCGATATGGGTTTCCGAGATCATGCTGCAGCAGACCCAGGTCGCCACCGTGATTCCCTATTACGAAAAATTTCTTTCCGCATTTCCGGATCTTGAAACCCTCGCATCCGCCCGATTGGACGATGTGCTATCCCTATGGAGCGGACTGGGCTACTACTCCAGGGCGAGAAATTTGCACAAGGCTGCGCAAATGCTTTCGGATCTCGGGAAATTTCCGGAAAACCCGAAAGCCCTTTCCGAGCTTCCCGGAATAGGGCGCTCCACTGCCGCTGCGATCGCCGCATTCGCTTTTTCCGGGCGCGCCGCGATTCTGGACGGCAACGTGAAGCGGGTGTTTTCCAGATTTTTCGGCATCGAAGGCTACCCCGGCGAAAAAGGCGTCGAGAATCTCATGTGGGACAAGGCCGAATCGCTTCTTCCCGAAACCGAAATCGGGTGCTATACGCAGGCTCTGATGGATTTGGGCGCAGGCCTTTGCTCGCGAAGAAATCCGGGCTGCGCAAAATGCCCTCTCAATTCGGGCTGCGTCGCCCATCTTTCAGGCAGGGTGCATGAACTTCCGCAACCCGGGCCGAAAAAGGCATTGCCGCTCAGGGAAACCACCTTTCTCGTTCTGGCGAGGGAAGGGAAGCTGCTTTTCGAGAGGCGTCCCGGAAAGGGAATATGGGCGGAACTGCTGTGCTTTCCCGAGGTGAAGCAGGGGCAGGATCTGTCCGTTTTCGATCCATTGAAAACGGAATATCAGCCTTCCTTCACTCATACCTTCACCCATTTCAGGCTGAAAATAGAAGCCGTTCTGGTCGAGACGGGAAAACCTTTGGAAGGAATATGGCTGAGCATGGAAGAGGCGCTCGCCTCTCCCATACCGAATCCCGTCAGGAAGATACTGGGTCGAATCCGGCAGCCTTTCCCTTGAAGGGGATGGGCTTGCCTTTTCTGGCGCGTTTTCCGATATAGGCGAGCATTTCCTTCTCCGAAATCCTGTTGGACGACTCCTTCCCGCCCCGTCCGGCAGTCCTGATTCCGACCCCGTCGTGCCGGGTCACGACAGCCGCTTTCAACTCTTCGCCCGCATCGAGCGCCATGACGAGAATGCCCCTGCCGCCATTTGCGAGCACCTTCATTTCTTCCAGTGGGAACAGCAACAGCCTGGATGCGCTGGAAAGCGCAGCTATCAAGAGATCTCCGTTCGGGTCGAACAGCACGGGGGCGAGGAGTTTTTCGCCTGCTTCGAGCGTGACGAACTGCTTCCCCGATTTGGTGCGGGTCAACAGGTCTTCGAAGCTGCAGAGGAATCCGTAGCCTCCCGTCTGGGAAATGAGGACGGACTGGCCCGGCTTGCCGCTGGTCATGTGCAGGATTTTTCCGGAGAGATCGATCAGTGTTGCAATCGGCACGCCGTTTCCGCGCCCTCCGGGAACCTGGGAGGCGGGCAGGGTATAGACTTTCCCGCCCGAAGCAAACAGGGCGATCTGGTCCACGGTCCGGCATTCCAGCGTACAGAGCAGCTCGTCCCCTTCCTTGAAGGTGGGTGCATCCAGGTTGTGCCCGGCCCTCGCCCGGATCCAGCCCTTTTCGGAAAGCGTCACGGTGACGGCTTCGTCGACGACCTGGGCGGCGAGCGATGACTGGCTCGCCGCCTCGATCAGGGTGCGCCGCTCGTCCCCGTAGGCTTTCGCATCCGCCTCGATCTCCCTGATTATTTTTTTCTTCATGTGGGACGGATCGGAAAGGAGTTTTTCCAGCTCATCCCTTTCGCTTTTGAGCTTTTCGAGCTCCTGCTCGATCTTGATGCCTTCGAGTTTTGCGAGCTGCCTCAGCCTGATTTCCAGGATGTCTTCGGCCTGGCGCTCGGAGAGCGCGAACCTTTCCATGAGGTCGGTTTTCGGTTCGTCAGAACCCCTGATGATGCGGATCACTTCATCGATGTTGAGGAATACGACCAGCCTGCCTTCCAGAATGTGCATCCTGTCGAGGACGTCGCCCAGCCGGTGATTCGTCCTTCTTTTTACCGTTTCGAACCGGTAGTCGGTCCATTCCGCGAGGATTTCACGAATGCCCTTCTGGCGCGGCCTGCCGTCCAGTCCTATCATCACCATGTTGACGGGATGGGAGGATTCCATGCTGGTTCGGGAGAAAAGCAGGGTGGCGAATTCTTCCGCATTCTGGCGCGAGGATTTGGGCTCGAAGACGAGCCTGACCGGTTCGCCCTTGCCGGATTCGTCGCGCACGGCATCGAGCTGGGACAGGAAGAGCTGCTTCAGTTGCACCTGTTCCTGGGAAAGCGCTTTTTTCCCCGCCCTGATCTTGGGATTGGTGATTTCCTCGATTTCTTCCAGGACCTTCTGGCTGGAAGTCATGGGCGGAAGCTCGAATATCACGAGCTGCCACTGCCCCCTTGCGAGCTCCTCGATTTTCCATCTGGCCCGCACTTTCAAGGAGCCCCGCCCGGTTTTGTAGGCTTCCAGGAAGTCGGTGGAGATGATTTGCCCGCCGCCCGGGAAATCCGGCCCCTTGATGTGTGTCAGGAGTTCTTCTGCGGAAATGCCGGGTTTTTTGATGAGGGCGATTGCGGCATCTGAAACTTCCCTCAGGTTGTGGGGAGGGATTTCTGTCGCCATCCCGACGGCAATGCCTGATGCCCCGTTGAGCAGCACCATGGGGAGCCTTGCGGGAAGAAGATCGGGCTCGTCGAAGGCGCCGTCGTAGTTCGGCGAGAAGTCCACCGTCCCCATGTTTATTTCGGAGAGCAGCAGGCTCGCGATCGGGGTGAGCCTCGCCTCCGTGTAGCGCATCGCGGCAGCGCCGTCCCCGTCGCGGCTGCCGAAGTTGCCGTGGCCGTCGACGAGCGGATAGCGCATCGAGAAATCCTGGGCGAGGCGCACCATCGCGTCATAAGCGGACTGGTCGCCGTGCGGGTGGAATTTGCCCAGCACGTCCCCCACGACCCTTGCCGATTTGACAGGCTTTGCCGCAGGATTGAGTCCCATCTCGTTCATCGCGTAGAGGATGCGGCGCTGAACCGGCTTCTGCCCGTCGCGCAGGTCGGGCAAGGCCCGCCCCTTGACCACCGATATCGCATAGTCGAGATAGGCTTTTTCGGCGAATCTGCCGAGATTCAGCGAGTCTTCCGCCTGGGAAGGCGGCTGGAAAAGGTCGATCTGGTCCATCAATGTTATTCAACGGTCGGCTGCAATACCGGGATTTTAACGGTTATCCGTTTTTTATGCCCGATTTTGTCTCGGGTTTTCCAGTCCATCAAGCCACGGAGTGTTCATCAATCGATCCGGCGACTAGGGCGTGTTAACGCTATTTTAGCATTTGCGACGGCAGTGATTTGGGATGACGTCCGCGAAGCAAGGCGCGCAGTAGTGCCAATCACTACAAGCGGCTTACGACAAAGGAGGGCGCCCAAATCACCCCGTCCCGCTTGAATATAAGGTATTGAGGGTTGCAGCTGGAAGGATGCGTCTACGGTGTTGCAAGACTTGCGAATGGAACAACCATTCGCTGCGCCTTACGCCTTGTATCCACAGCCTTCCAGCAGCAACGCAGATGTGAAAATAGCGTTAACACGACCTAAAAAGCAGGCGGGGGTATCCGGGGCTGCCTTGCAATCTGGCAGGAAAGCGCTAAAATTGAATTTCTTAAATTCTGGAATTATGAAATGCTGGATACTGTCAAGATTGGGCGAAACGGAACGCTGGTCATTCCAGCCAAAATGCGCCGCAGACTCGGGCTTGTCGAGGGCGAACTGGTTCTGATCGAGGAAACCGAAAATGGCCTGACGATTCGCCCTGCAGTTGCCATGCCGGTCGAAATTTATTCTCCGGAGCGCCGCGCCGAACTCATTTTGAACAATGCCATGGATGGGGCCGACTACGAGGCTGCCTGCGAGAGCGTGCGGAAAATGGGACTGAATCCGGAGGATATTCCGCACGACCGGCCAAAAAAATGAATCGCGTTTTTCTCGACGCGAATGTTCTGTTTTCGGCGGCATGGCGCGAGAGTGCGGGTTTGCTGCGCTTGTGGGACATGAAGGAGGCGAAGCTGATCGCTTCCCGCTATGCTGTCGAGGAAGCCAGGCGCAACCTCGAAAACGACGGGCAGCGCAGTCTGCTGCTGCAGCTTCTGAATTCCGTTGAAATCGTGGCCGATTGCATGACGGGAGTTTTGCCGGAAGACATCGTTCTGCCTGAAAAGGATCTTCCCATTATGCTGTCCGCCATCAACGCGCACGCATCCCATCTGCTGACAGGTGACAGGCGGCATTTCGGCATGCTTTATGGCAGAACGGTTTCCGGGGTGCTGGTTCTTCGCCCTGCGGACTACACCTAAATATCCGCCTCCGCTTCGTCCCCATGCTCTTCTATCCATGAGCGCCGTGCCTGGCTCTCGTGCTTGGACATCAGCATGTTCATCTTCGAAGTCGTGTCATCCGATTCTTCCGCGCCGACCGAGATTTTCATCAGGCGCCGGGTATCGGGATTCATGGTGGTGTCCCAGAGCTGCTCCGGGCTCATCTCGCCGAGCCCCTTGAACCTCGAAATGCTCCAGTTCTTGAAGCCTTCCTTGGCCAGCCTGTCTTCTATTCCGGCGAGTTCGGATTCGTCGAGCGCGTAATGCTTTTTCGGCGGCTTCGATTTCCCCTGTCCCTGGGTGTCTATCCTGAAAAGGGGAGGCTGGGCGACGTAAATATGGCCTTTTTCGATCAGCTTCGGGAAATGCCTGAAGAACAGGGTGAGGAGCAGCACCTGGATATGCGCGCCGTCCACGTCCGCGTCCGCCATGATGCAGATTTTCGAGTATCTCAGGGAAGAAAGGTCGATATCGGCATTTCGGTCATGCGGGTCGACGCCTATTGCGACGGCGATGTCATGGATCTCGTTGTTGGCGAAAAGGCGGGAGGCTTCCTGCTCCCAGGTGTTCAGCACTTTTCCCCGCAAGGGCAAAATGGCCTGGAATTCCTTGTCGCGCCCCATTTTTGCCGATCCTCCTGCAGAATCCCCCTCGACCAGGAAAAGCTCGGTTCGCGAGGCGTCCTTCGATTCGCAGTCTGTCAGTTTTCCGGGCAATACGGCGACCCCGGATCCCTTTTTCTTTTCGACCTTCTGGGCGGATTTCAGCCTGTTCTGCGCCTGGCGGATGGCGAGTTCGGCGAGCTTTTTGCCGTATTCCACATGCTCGTTGAGCCACAGTTCGAAGGGGTCGGCTATCATGGAAGACACCAGCTTCACCGCTTCCCGGCTGGAAAGCCTTTCCTTGGTCTGCCCCTGGAACTGCGGATCGAGCACCTTGGCGGAAAGAACGAAGCTCGCGCGGCTGAAAAGGTCTTCCGAAATCAGCTTCACCCCTTTGGGAAGCAGCCCGTGATGCTCGACGAAATTTCTCACCGCCTGGAAAACGCCCTCCCTGAGCCCCGATTCGTGCGTTCCTCCCGCCGGGGTCGGGATCAGGTTGACATAGGATTCCCGGCAAACCTGTCCTTCTTCGCTCCAGGCGATCACCCAGGCGGCTCCCTCTCCTTCGGAAAAGTCGGAAGATTTTCCGGATGTCCTCTCCCCGTTGAAGAGGGGAATGACAGGCTCGTATCCTTCGAGCATTTCCTCGAGATAGCCTTTCAGGCCTTCCGGATAGTTCCAGGATTTCGTCTCGCCGGTTTTTTGCACCGTGAGGAAAACGCTCACGTTGGGAAGCAGGACGGCCTTGGAGCGCAGCAGGCGCTCGAGTTCGGAGAGTGGAATGACGGGGGAGTCGAAATACACCGGATTGGGATGCACGTGAAGGGATGTGCCTGTTTTTTTGCCGCAGCTTCCGGTTTTGGCAAGAGGCTTGGCGACTTCGCCGTTCTCGAAAGCCATCTCGAAAATGCCGCCTTCGCGCATCACCGCGACTTCCAGGCGGGACGAGAGCGCGTTGGTCACCGAAACCCCGACGCCGTGGAGTCCCCCGGAGAAGCTGTAGGCCCCCCCCGCTTTCTTGTCGAATTTTCCGCCTGCATGCAGCCGGGTGAAGACGATTTCGACGGTGGGGACGCCTTCTTCCGGATGGATGCCCACGGGAATTCCCCTGCCGTTGTCGGAGATCGAGACGGAATTGTCCTCGAACAGGGTGACTTCGATTTTGTCGGCAAATCCCGCGAGCGCTTCGTCGGAAGCGTTGTCTATCGCCTCCTGCACGATATGGCAGGGGTTTTCCGTGCGCGTGTACATGCCGGGGCGCTGCCTGACCGGCTCAAGCCCCTTCAGAACCTTGATCGACGCTTCGCTGTATTTTTCGGCCATGAATTCCTTTCAGCCCGGTTGCGACGCATGTTCCCTGGTGGCATGGAAGGCTATGTCCGGCCAGCGCTCCATGGCGAGTTCCAGGTTCACCCGGGAAGTGGCGAAATAGGCGAGACTCCCTCCCGCGTCCCGAGCGACCTGATTCGCCAGAGACTTCTCGAATTCCTCGAGCTTTTTCGCATTGCTTGAGGTGACCCAGCGCGCACAGTGGATGGAAACCGGTTCGAAAACCGCATCCACGCCGTATTCGGATTCCAGCCTGTGCGCCACGACTTCGAATTGAAGCACGCCTACCGCGCCGAGCACAAGGTCGCCCCCCGAAACCGGCTTGAAAACCTGGACCGCTCCTTCTTCCCCGAGCTGCTGCAGCCCCTTGTGCAGTTGCTTGATCTTGAGCGGATTTCTGATCCTTGCGATCCTGAAGAGTTCCGGGGCGAAATAGGGGATGCCGGTGAACCGGAGCGCTTCGCCCTCGCTGAAGCTGTCGCCGATCTGGACATTGCCGTGGTTGTGCAGCCCGATGATGTCCCCTGCATAGGCTTCCTCGACCTGCTCCCGCTGGTGCGCCATGAAGGTGATCACGTTGGATACCTTGAGGTCGCGCCCCAGCCTCAGGTGGCGTATTTTCATGCCGCGCTCGAAGCGCCCCGAGCATACCCGCAGAAAGGCGATCCTGTCCCTGTGCATGGGGTCCATGTTGGCCTGGATCTTGAAGACGAAACCGGAAAACGCAGGTTCAAGAGGGGAGACTTCCCTCGAAGTCGCGTCCCTGGGAAGAGGGGAGGGTGCCCAGTCGACCAGGGCGTTGAGTATTTCCCTGACCCCGAAATTGTTGATGGCCGAGCCGAAGAAGACCGGGGATTGGCGTCCCTCAAGGAAGGCTTCGAGGTCGAAGGGGGGGGATGCGCCCCTCACCAGCTCCACTTCCGCCCTGAGCTGGGCGACTTCCATGGGAAACAGTTCGTCGAGCCTCGGATTGTCGAGTCCCTTCAGGGTTTCGAAAGACTGCTTGGCATCTTCCCTTCCGGCTTCGAAAAGCAGGATTTCGTCGTTCATCAGGTGATAGACGCCCCTGAAAAACTTGCCCATGCCGATCGGCCAGGTCACCGGTGCGCACTGGATCTTGAGCACCGATTCGACTTCGTCGAGCAGGGAGACGGGATCGCGCGCTTCCCTGTCCATCTTGTTCATGAAGGTGAGGATGGGGGTGTTTCTCATCCTGCAGACATTGAGCAGCTTGATCGTCTGTTCTTCCACGCCTTTTGCCGCGTCGATCACCATCAGGGCGGAATCGACGGCGGTGAGCACCCGGTAGGTGTCCTCGGAGAAGTCTTCGTGGCCTGGAGTGTCGAGCAGGTTGACGATATGCTCGCGGTAATCGAACTGCATGACCGAACTTGCGACCGAGATTCCCCTCTGCTTTTCGATGTCCATCCAGTCCGAAGTCGCATGCCTGCCGCTTTTCCTGCCCTTGACCGTCCCGGCAAGCTGGATCGCGCCGGAAAAAAGCAGGAGCTTTTCGGTGAGCGTGGTTTTTCCCGCGTCGGGGTGGGAAATGATGGCGAAAGTGCGCCGCTTCCCGACCTCGCGCGCTATGGACTTTGCAAGTTCAGTGGTCATTTCAGGTATTTCGGAGAAACGCGATAGTCTAATCAAAATCGGGAGGGAAGTCTCTACCAATCGAATCATCCGCAATGCTATGATTCGGGAATGCGACAAGGCACCAAAATAGCAATTGCACAGATCAACTGCGCCGTGGGCGACCTGAAAGGCAATGCGGCGAAAATCCTGGAAATGGCCGAAAAGGCGAGAGAGGGAGGCGCATCCCTGCTGCTCACCCCGGAACTCTCCCTGTGCGGCTATCCTCCGGAAGATCTGCTGCTGAGGTCGGGTTTTTACCGCGCTTCCCTGGAGGCATTGACGGAACTTGCTGAGAAAATAGCCGGCATTGCTGTCGTGGTGGGGCACCCTCAGGAAGCGGATGGCAAAAGATACAATGCGGCCTCCCTGATCCGGGAAGGCAGGATCGAAGCCACCTACCGCAAGCGCGAACTGCCCAATTACGCCGTTTTCGACGAGGAGCGTTATTTCGAGGAAGGGGATGATGCGGTCGTTTTCGCACTGGACGGAACCCGTTTCGGACTCGCCATATGCGAAGACATCTGGAAACCTGTTGCGGCGAAGCTCGCGAAAGACGCCGGGGCGCAAGCCCTGCTCGTGCTGAATGCTTCGCCCTTCCACCTGGAAAAGCAGCAGACGCGCTACTCCGTTGCGAGAGAAAGAATAAAAGAGACCGGTTTGAGCCTCGTCTATGCCAACATGGTGGGCGGCCAGGACGAACTCGTTTTCGACGGCGCATCCTTTTCCATGGATGGACAAGGCGGAATCGTCAGCCGCATGCCCGCCTTCCGGGAAGGGCTGGGTTTCGTAACAGTCGAAAACGGCGCGCCTGTCGGCGGGGAAATCGTCCCCGAGCAATCGCTGGAGGAGAGCGTCTACATGGCCTTGTGCCTCGGCGTTTCAGATTACGTGAGGAAGAACCGCTTTCCCGGGGTGCTGCTCGGCTTGTCCGGAGGCATCGATTCGGCCCTCACGCTCGCCATCGCCGTGGATGCCCTGGGGGCGGACAAGGTGCACGCGGTGATGATGCCCTCCAGGTACACGGCGCAAATGAGCCTGGACGATTCGAGGCTGATGGCGAAAACCCTGGGAGTGCGTTATTCTGAGCTTCCGATACAGGACATCTATTCGCTTTTTCTGGACACGCTGGCAGGCGAATTTGCGGGATTGCCGCAGAATACCGCCGAGGAAAACATCCAGGCGAGAGTCAGGGGAACGCTCTTGATGGCGCTTTCCAACAAGAGCGGCGCCATCGTGCTGACGACGGGCAACAAGAGCGAAATGGCGGTGGGTTATTCCACGCTCTACGGCGACATGGCAGGCGGTTTTGCTGTACTGAAGGACATCAAGAAAACCCTGGTTTACCGCCTCGCCCATTACCGCAATGGCATCGAGCGGGTGATTCCGGAAAGGGTGATTGTGCGGCCGCCTTCTGCAGAACTCAGGGAAGGGCAGTGCGATCAGGACAGCCTCCCCCCCTACGAAGTGCTCGATGCCGTGATGGAAGCTTATATGGAGCGGGATCTTTCCCTGCAGGATATTGCGAGGCTCGGCATCGATCCTGCCGATGCCAGGCGAGTGGTTCATCTCATCAAGGTGAACGAATACAAGCGCAGGCAGTCGCCGGTGGGGATACGGATCACGCAGAGGGGATTCGGGCGGGACTGGCGCTATCCCATTACCTCGACATTTCTGGACGAATACTGATTCTACAAAGGAGCATCCGATGAAAAAGATAGAAGCGATCATCAAGCCATTCAAGCTCGACGAAGTGCGCGAATCCCTTTCCGAGATCGGGATAAACGGCATGACCGTCACCGACGTCAAGGGTTTCGGCAGGCAGAAGGGGCATACCGAGCTTTACCGCGGGGCCGAATATGTCGTCGATTTCCTTCCCAAGGTCAAGGTCGAGGTGGTCGTCTCCGATTCCCTCGTCGAGCAGACGCTGGATGTCATTCTGAAGGCTGCGAAAACGGGCAAGATCGGCGACGGGAAAATCTTCGTCACGAACGTCGAGCAGGTGGTTCGCATCCGCACCGGGGAAACCGGCGAAAGCGCGATCTAACGGTATTCCACGAGATCGGAAAGCGGCAGGTACTGTTTCGGGGGCTGGGGCTTGATCCGGTAGCCCAGGGGGAGAATCAGCGCCACTTCGTATTCTGCGCTTTCGATCCCGAGCGCATTTTTCGCCCTGCCCTGATCGAATCCGGTGACAGGGCATGAATCTATCCCGATCGCTGCGGCCGCCGTCATCATGTTGGCTGCGGCGATATGGTGTTGCGAGACCCCGGGTTCGGATCTGGAAGCGAGGATTGCGACAGCGGCGCTGCTCGATGAGATCTGCTGCGGATTGGTGCAGGCTTGCCGGAGCGCGCTTTTTGTTTCCGGATTTTTGGCTACGACGAATTTCCAGCGCGCCTCACCCTTCGGCGAAGAAAGGCGGCCTGCATCGAGAATGAATTCGAGATCGGCTTTGGGTATTTTTCTGGATTCGTCGAAAAGCTCGCAGTCGTGCCTGAAATAGAGCGCCCACATGAAATCTTCTTTTAGCATGATCGAGATCCTGTCTAACTGATTTCAGCTTAGACGGGAAGCCCGGAAATGCAAGCATGCCGGGTCGGCCAGGTTCTTGAAATGATGATTTTCCCCTGCTAAGGTGGACTCTTCAGCATGGGGGCAAGGCCGTTCCAGATGTTCGCCATAACCTTGCTCTGGGCTTTCTCGGAAGGGTGCATGCCGTCCGTCTGGAAGTCCCCCATGTTCCCGGCAAAGCCTTCCAGCATGAAAGGGACGAATTCGAGATTGCGGCGCTTCGCCAGTTTCGGGAAGACCGCGCCGAAATCCGCGGCGTATTTGGGGCCATAGTTGGGAGGGAGGCGCATGCCGACGAGCAGTACTCGGGCATGATGTTTTTTGCAGGCGAGCACGATGGCATCGAGATTCTTTTTCGTGAGTTCGACCGGCTCGCCGCGCAAGCCGTCGTTCGCGCCGAGTTCGAGAATGACGATTTCGGGCTTGAATCTTGAGAGGGCGGATTCGATTCGCGCGAGCCCTCCCGAAGTGGTTTCGCCGCTGATGCTGGCATTGATGACCCGGTAGGGGGTTTTCGCGAGCTTCTGTTGCAGCAGGTCGACCCAGCTTTTTCCTGTCGGCAGGCCGTACCCGGCGGAGAGGCTGTCGCCGAAAACCAGTATGGCGGCGGCATGGGCCGGTTGCGGCATCAGGGCGAGAAAGATCAAAAGAATGGCTGTGTTACGGAGCTGAATCATGGGCAATCCCATCCTCAAGGTCGTCGATCTTTGCAAAAGGGTCGATCCGGACCTCACCATTTTGCGCAATATCTGCTTCGAGATCAATTCGGGCGATGCCGTGGCCATCGTCGGGGCTTCCGGATCGGGAAAATCCACCCTGCTGGGGCTGATGGCTGGGCTCGACAATCCGACCAGCGGCAAGGTTTATATCGAAGATATCGACCTTTTTTCCCTGGGCGAGGACGATCGCGCGAAATTGAGGGGGAAGCTGATCGGATTCGTTTTCCAGTCTTTCCAGCTGCTTCCGGCGCTCACCGCGCTCGAGAACGTGATGCTCCCCCTGGAGCTCGCCGGAAAGGGCAATGCGAGGGAAGGCGCGCTCGATATCCTGGGGCGGGTAGGGCTCGCCGAGAGGCTCGATCATTACCCCAGACAGCTCTCGGGAGGGGAGCAGCAGCGGGTGGCGATCGCCCGGGCATTCGTTGCGAAGCCGAAGATACTTTTTGCCGACGAGCCCACAGGGAATCTCGATACGGCGACCGGTGAAAAAATCATCGAACTGATGTTCGAGCTCAACCGGGAACACGATACCACCCTGGTGTTGGTGACGCACGATGCGGAAATCGCGAAGCGCTGCGGATCGAGAATCGCCCTGAAGATGGGGGAACAGGTTGAATGACTTCCTGATCTCGATGAGGTTCTTCCTGCGCGACTGGCGTTCGGGAGAATTGACCGTGCTTTTCCTGGCCCTGCTCGTCGCCGTATCTTCGATGACGACGGTGGAATTCTTTGCCGACAGGGTGAAAGGGGCGCTGCAGAATCAGGCGGAAAAGATGCTTGGCGCCGATCTCGTTCTGATCTCGGACCACCCCCTGGATGATTCCTTCGCGTCCATGGCGGCAAAACGGGGAATTGCGGTAACCAGTGCCGTGAAATTCCCGAGCATGGTGAGCTTCGATGAGAGCAGCGTCCTTGCCGAGATCAAGGCGATCGGAGCCGGCTATCCCCTGCGCGGGAAACTGCGTCTGTCGAACGGGTTGAAAGGCGTTCCGGAGCGGGGAACCGTATGGGTGGACAGGAAGCTTCTGACCAGGCTGAATTTGCCGGCGGGAAGCAGGGTGGAGATAGGGGAAGCGGATTTTACCGTGGCAGCGGTGGTGGAGGAGGAGCCGGAAGCCGCCTTCTCCTTCATGAGCCTGGGGCCCGGCCTCATCATGAACGCAATTGACCTGCCTTCGACCCGATTGATCCAGGAGGGGAGTCGCGTTCAGTATATCTTCTATGCCGCAGGCGATGTTTCCGCGATTGCTTCCTACCGGGAATGGGCGAAATCACGATTGGGACGCGGGCAGAGCCTGGAAGATGCGAGGGAAGGCAGTCCCCAGGTCAAGGCCATGCTCGACCGCTCGGAAATTTTTCTCGGCATGGCTGCGCTTCTCAGCGTCGTTCTCGCCGCTGTTGCGATTGCACTTTCTGCGAGACGATTCGTGGAGCGCCATCTCGACGGCTGCGCAGTCATGCGCGTCATGGGCGCGACAGGAGCGCGTCTTTTCCGCCTTTACCTCCATGAATTTTCGATGCTGGGATTGCTTTCGGGACTGATCGGCGCGGCAATCGGTTTTGTTGCCCAGAATCTGCTTGCAGCGGGGCTTTCCAGTTTCATCGGCGTGCAGTTGCCGACCCCTTCCCTGCGTCCCCTTGTCGAAGGCGGCGCAACCGCGATGCTGCTCCTGCTCGGATTCGCCTTGCCGCCCGTTCTCGCCCTTGCGAAGGTTCCTGCGCTTCACGTGATGCGGCGTCAAATCGCGCCTCCCAGGGCAGGCTATGCCATTGGGCTCGTTGCGCTTGGGGTTCTTTTCCTGTGGCAGGCTGATGATGCAAAACTGGGGCTGATCCTTTTCGGCGCGTTCGGCGGCATGCTGGCCCTGTCGGCGTTGTTCACAAGGCTTTTGCTGCAAAACCTGAAAATCGATGGCATGGGCTGGAAATATGGCCTCGCCAATCTCAAGCGGCGCAGCGCATCGAGCGTCATCCAGGTCATCGCATTCGGCCTCGGCCTGATGGCGATTCTCGTCCTGACTCTGGTCAGAGGGAATCTTTTCGATATGTGGCAGGAGAGCCTGCCCATAAACGCGCCCAACCGTTTCGTGCTCAATATCCAGCCTAACCAGCTCGATGCGTTGTCGGGATATTTCGACCGAAAGGGATTGGCAAAACCTGAATTTTTCCCGATGGTGAGGGGAAGGCTAACCGGGATCAACGGCAGGAGCGTTTCTTCGGAAAATTACCGGGAATTGCGCGCGAAGCGCCTCGTCGACCGCGAATTCAACCTTTCATGGGCCGCGAAGCTGCAGTCCGGCAATGAAATCGTTACGGGGAAATGGTGGGGTATGGAGGGCCGTGGCAAGCCTGAATTGTCCGTCGAGGAAGGGCTCGCCGAGACGCTCTCGATTCATATGGGAGATACCCTGACATTCGAGGTCGCGGGAAGCGCATTTTCAGGGAAGGTCGCGAATTTGCGCAAGGTGAACTGGAATTCCTTCAGGGTCAATTTTTTCGTCCTGGCCCCTCCGGGTGTGCTGGAAGATTATCCCAGAAGCTATATCACGAGCTTTCATCTTCCTCCCGGAAATCATGCCGCCATGAACGATCTTGCCAGGGATTATCCCAACCTGCTCGTCATCGACGTTTCATCCATGCTGGCGAAGATGCAGAAAATGATGAATCAGGCTGCGCTCGCGATGGAGTTCGTTTTCCTTTACAGCCTTGCCGCAGGGGGCATGGTGCTGATCGCGGCTTTCTCGTCCACCCAGGACGAGAGAATGCGGGAAGCCGCGATTTTGCGCACCCTGGGGGCGAGCAGACGCCAGGTTCTGGCTGCAAACGCCTCGGAATTTCTGATCCTGGGGGGGCTTTCAGGCCTGTTCGGCGCAATGGGCGCGACCGCGGTGGACTATCTTGCATCCAGGAAGCTGCTCGATCTTCCCTTCCATTTCGATCCGACCATCGCCCTCGCAGGCATTGCGCTGGGTTCGCTCGCCATCCTGCTGATGGGGCTATTCTGGACCAGGAAGGCGCTGGCGGTGCCGCCTTCCGTCCTGCTCCGCTCGCTCGGTTAGGAAAAGATCAATGGGCGCAAAGCACGCCCGGATCGTTCTCGCCGCTGGAGGCCATTTTTTCGAGGTTGTCGAGCACGCTCATGCTCGCGTCTTCCATCTGGGAGATGGCCTGGACGCCCTTCTCGTAGTCGCCGGCGTAAAAATGACGGATCGCCTCCTGCCCTGCCTTATGCACCAGCACATGCGGCGCTTCGATTTCCCGGTATCCGGGGAGCATGGAGAAGCATTCCCTGCCGTCTCCCTCGTAATACCATTTCCCCAGGCGGCAAAGGGTATGGCTGCTGAAATCCGCTTCCTGCTTTTCGGAAAGGCCCATGAAGACCTTGTAGATTTCGAACTTGAACACGAGATGGTCGACCTTGGCGAGTTCGACGAAGCTTCTGAGGGCGGAAGCCGCTATGGCTCCTTCCATTCGGTGTGAAAGGGAGAGCAGTTGCTGCATGTTCACCGTTGCCTTGGTGCCGTCCTGGCTGAAGGCTTCCGACTGTCGGGAAAGCTCTTCCATACCCGATTTCGTTTCCTGCGTCTCGACCTGGATCGTCGAAACGAGCCCGGAGATTTCCTGGGTGGCATTCGCGGTGCGCTCGGCGAGCTTCCTGACTTCGTCTGCGACGACCGCAAAACCCCTCCCCTGTTCCCCGGCTCTTGCCGCCTCGATCGCAGCATTCAGTGCGAGCAGGTTGGTCTGGTCCGCGATTTCCTTGATCAGGTTGATGATGCCGCCGATCTGCGTGGCGCGCTCGTTCAGGCTTTCCACCTTGACAGCCGAGGCTTGGGAATCTCTGGCGAGCCGCTGCAAATTGCCCGAAATGCTCTCGATCGATCCGCGGCTCTGGGCGGAGACGCTTGCGGCTTCGATCGCATTCTTCTTTTCCTCTGCCATGGTGTTCGCCAGGATGGACAGGCTCTGCTGCGTCTCGGAAAAGGATCGTCCGAAAGTTTGCATGTTGCTCGTGAGGGAGGAATACATGGCGTTCTCCTTCCTGCACTGCTCCAGGCTTTCGGAAAGCGACTCTTTTTCGGCGTTGAGCGAAGCAAGTTCTTCCCTGAGTTGCCGGGCTTCTTCGGCAAGCTGGGTGTTTTTCGCGTTCACTTCGGAATTTTGGTTTTTTTTGCTGAAGAACATGGATATCCTCAATTAGATTGCTTCGTTATCGTTTACGGCAAGAATACACCAAACATTAGGAAGGCGTCTTCAAAAGTACGACGAGCGCACCGCTTCCGCCTTCCCCGGGTTTTGCTTCCGAAAATGCCAGCACTTGCGGAATCTGCACCAGCCAGTTCCTCACCTTCGATTTCAGGATCGGCTCCCCGTTCGAACCGTGTCCCTTGCCGTGCACGATCCTCACTGCGCGCATGCCTCTAGCTCTCGCAAAATCCAGGAAAATGACGAGCTGCTGCCTGGCCTCCACGCTCGTCATGCCGTGAAGATCGAGTTGGGTCTCTATGGTGAATTGCCCCCTTTTCAACTTTCTGAGGGATTGCGAAAGCCCCGGCCTGCAGAAGGCGGTGTCTTCTTCCGGGAAGGATGCGAAATCGGAAAGACCGTCGGGCCGGATTTCCTCAGGGTCGGCTATCCGTTTTCTGGCCGGAGGCTTTTTCCCGGTCTCGGCGCGCGCCTCGAATTTCAGGGGAGTCGCACCGTCCATTGCGAGCAGGAAGAGATCCCGATCCTTCATTACACTCCGAGTTCGTCGAGATATCTTTCGGCGTCGAGCGCTGCCATGCATCCGGTTCCTGCGCTCGTGATCGCCTGGCGGTAGATATGGTCCTGCACATCACCCGCAGCGAATACGCCGGGAATGCTGGTTGCCGTGGCGTTCCCTTCGCCGCCTCCCCGGGTGACGATGTAGCCGTTCTTCATTTCGAGCTGGCCCTGGAAGATTTCGGTGTTGGGCCTGTGGCCGATGGCGACGAATACGCCGTGCAGCGGAATCTCTTTCGCGGCACCGTCTGCCGTGCTTTTTATCCTGACTCCGGTGACGCCCGAATTGTCCCCGAGCACTTCGTCGAGGACATGATTCAATTCGAGGGAAATGTTGCCGGTGCGCGTTTTTTCCATCAATTTGTCGATCAGGATTTTCTCGGACCTGAACTTGTCCCTGCGATGGATCAGGGTGACATGCCTTGCGATGTTGGAAAGGTAAAGCGCTTCCTCGACAGCGGTGTTTCCACCGCCCACCACGCAGACGTCCTGGCCCCTGTAGAAGAAGCCGTCGCAGGTGGCGCATGCGGAAACGCCCTTGCCCATGAAATGCTGCTCGGAGGGAAGCCCGAGATACATGGCGGATGCTCCGGTTGCGATGATGAGCGCATCGCAGGTATAGGTTCCGGAGTCGCCGACGAGTTCGATCGGTTTTTTGGAAAGGTGAGCGGTATGGATATGGTCGAAGACGATCTCGGTTTCGAAGCGCTCGGCATGCTGGTGAAAGCGCTCCATGAGTTCCGGACCCTGGACGCCCATGACGTCTGCAGGCCAGTTGTCCACCTCGGTGGTGGTGGTCAGCTGGCCTCCCTGGGCAAGCCCGGTGACGAGGACGGGATTGAGGTTCGCCCTTGCCGCATAAATCGCGGCGGTATAGCCTGCAGGGCCCGAGCCGAGTATCAGCAGGCGGCAGTGTTTTGCAGTCGAGTTCATCGCAATTCTCTTCGGTCGTTTAAATGGGGGAATCTAAAGCAATGGCGACTTTTTGTCGAGACGCTTTGCGAGGAGAGAACTGGGATATAATGAGCCTTTCGATATCATTGCTGCCGACATGGCGAACAAATCGAACCCGATGCCTCCCAAAATAGCCGCGCTGTTGCGGGAATCCTGGTGGCTGGTGCTGGTCGCCGCCGCGATTTTCCTGGTACTGGTTCTCTACACTTACGATCCGCAGGACCCGGGCTGGTCCCATACCGCGACCCATCCCGCCATCAGGAATGCGGGCGGATATTTCGGTGCGATTCTCGCCGACATACTGCTTTACGTTTTCGGGGTCTCTGCCTACTGGGGCGTGGTGTTTCTGCTCTATGCGATAGGGTGGGGATACAAGCGCATCGACCAGGTCGCTCTCCTCGACGGCAGGTCTTTCCTGGTTTCTTTGGCCGGATTTCTCGCGCTGCTTTTTTCCAGTTCCTCGCTCGAAGCGCTGCGTTTTCATTCGATCAAGGCGGCTCTGCCGCTCACACCTGGAGGAGCGATAGGCGAGATGCTGAGCGCAATGCTCGCCAGGACTTTCGGTTTCACCGGGGCGACGCTGCTATTGCTGATGCTGATAGCCGTGGGATTCAGCCTTTTTTCCGGATTTTCCTGGCTTGCCTTCGTGGAATGGCTGGGAGGTGCGCTCGAAGACGGTTATTTCTTCGCATTGAGAAGCTGGGAAAACTGGCAGGACAGGCGTGCCGGCGCTGTTGCGCTTTCCGAAAGGAAGGAATACGTGGAGATCGAGAAGAAGCGGATCGATACGCACCAGCCGCTCAAGATCGAGCATGTCCCGGTCGAGATACCCAAATCGGAACGGGTCGAGCTCGAAAGGCAGTCACCGCTATTCGACGAGCTTCCCGATTCCGACCTGCCGCCCTTGCATCTTCTCGACCAGCCGCCCAAGGATGTTCCGGTACTCTCTCCCGAGACGCTCGAATACATCTCGAGGCTCATCGAGAGGAAACTGATCGATTTCGGGGTCGAGGTGAAAGTCATCGCCGCCTATCCCGGACCCGTGATCACACGATACGAGATCGAGCCTGCGGTCGGGGTGAAGGGGAGCCAGATCGTGAATCTGGTGAAGGATCTGGCCCGCGCGCTTTCCGTGCTCAGCATCAGGGTCGTGGAAACCATTCCCGGCAAGGCCTACATGGGGCTCGAAATTCCGAATCCCAAGCGCCAGGTGGTCTGTCTTTCCGAGATACTGAGTTCCAGGATTTACGCCGACACGGCATCCCCCCTTTCGATTGCGATGGGCAAGGACATTTCGGGAAAACCCGTGGTCGCCGACCTTGCCAAGATGCCGCATGTGCTGGTCGCCGGAACGACAGGCTCGGGAAAATCGGTCGCGATCAATGCGATGATCCTGAGCCTCATTTACAAGGCGACACCCGGGGAAGTGAGGCTGATCCTGGTCGATCCGAAGATGCTTGAGCTTTCCGTTTACGAGGGCATTCCCCATCTGCTCTCCCCCGTGGTGACCGACATGAAGCAGGCGGCTTCCGCCCTCAACTGGTGCGTCGGGGAGATGGAAAAGCGCTACAGGCTGATGGCATCCCTCGGGGTGAGAAATCTTTCGGGCTATAACCACAAGATATTAGAAGCGAGGCGGGCAGGGGAGCCGCTCACCAATCCCTTTTCGCTCACGCCGGAACATCCCGAGCAGCTCGAAACCATGCCGATGATCGTCGTGATCATAGACGAGCTCGCCGACCTCATGATGGTGGTGGGAAAGAAGGTGGAAGAACTCATCGCAAGGCTCGCGCAGAAGGCGCGCGCATCCGGCATCCATCTGATTCTCGCGACCCAGCGCCCTTCGGTCGATGTGATCACGGGCCTCATCAAGGCCAACATCCCGACCAGGGTCGCATTCCAGGTTTCGAGCAAGATCGATTCCAGGACCATACTCGACCAGATGGGGGCGGAGACCCTGCTCGGCCAGGGCGACATGCTCTACCTTCCTCCCGGCACGGGCTATCCCCAGCGGGTGCACGGCGCTTTCGTCTCGGACCAGGAAGTGCATCGCGTGGTCGATTATCTGAAGTCGCACGGCGAGCCGAATTACGTCGAGGGGATACTGGAGTCTCCCGAGGAAGGGGAGGAAATCGAGGCCGGGGGGGACATGGAATCCGATCCCCTCTACGACGAAGCGGTGGGTATCGTGATGAAGACCAGGCGGGCATCCATTTCCATGGTGCAGCGGCATCTCAGGATAGGCTACAACAGGGCGGCCCGCCTCATCGAGCAGATGGAGAAGGCGGGGCTGGTGTCTTCCATGCAAAGCAACGGCAACCGGGATGTCCTGGTGCCTTCCAGGGGCGGTGAATGATCAGGATAGTGGTGTTGTTGGGGCTCCTTTTTTCGCTGGATGCCGAAGCTTCGGCCATCGAGAAGCTGAAGGATTTCGTCAGCCGCTCGCATGCCTTGCGCGCGCATTTCGTGCAGTCGGTCTACAACAGCAAGATGGACCGGACCCAGGAAGCCGAGGGCGAGATGATGTTCTCCCGTCCCGGCAAATTCAGGTGGACCTACGTGAAACCCTATGCCCAGGTGATCGTCGGGGACGGGAAAAAGCTCTGGGCCTACGACGAAGACCTGGAGCAGGTGACGGTCAGGAGGCTCGATGAAGCGATAGGCAGCAGCCCTGCTGCGCTTCTCGCAGGCGACAATGAAATCGAGAAGGGCTTCATGCTTTCCGAGGGAGGAACGAAGGAAGGCATGGAATGGCTGGATGCCTCCCCCAGGGGCAAGGAAAGCAATTTTCAGAGCATGAAACTGGGGTTTTCCGGAAATCTGCTCGCGGTCATGGTGCTTAAGGATTATTTCGGGCAGGTCACGATCATCCATTTTTCGAAAATGGAAGTGAATCCCGTGATCCCACCGGGCACCTTCAGATTCACCCCGCCCAAGGGGGTGGATGTCATCGGTGAGTGACCTTTTTCCTGTCGAGCCTTCTCTGCCGCTCGCGGAGGCGCTGAGGCCGAAGACGCTCTCCGAGGTCATCGGGCAGGCGCACCTTTTGGGGGAGGGCAAGCCCCTGAAGCTCGCCTTCGAAGCAGGAAAATTGCATTCCATGATTCTGTGGGGACCTCCTGGGGTCGGCAAGACCACCCTGGCCCGACTCACCGCCAACGCTTTCGACTGCGAGTTCATTGCGCTCTCGGCAGTGTTCTCGGGCGTCAGGGACATCCGGGCCGCCATGGAAGAGGCGGAGCGGAATCTGGCCCGGGGCCGCAAGACCATTCTTTTCGTGGACGAAATCCACCGCTTCAACAAGTCCCAGCAGGACGCCCTGCTTCCCTATGTCGAATCCGGGCTCGTGACCTTCATCGGCGCGACCACGGAAAACCCTTCCTTCGAAGTCAATTCGGCATTGCTCTCGCGTGCCCAGGTTTATGTATTGAAGTCGCTCTCTGAGGAAGAACTGAAAGCGCTTTTCGACCGGGCGAGGGAGAAGGTATTGTCCCATCTGCAGTTCGACGATGCGGCAGTCGACACCCTGGCGGGTTATGCGGACGGGGATGCGAGACGTCTGCTCAATCTGCTTGAGCAGGTGGAGACGGCGTCCAAAGCTGCGAAGACCGACAGGATCACGGCGGAATTCGTGCAGAATGCGCTCACCCTGAATGCCAGGCGTTTCGACAAGGGGGGAGAGTATTTCTACGACCAGATTTCGGCATTGCACAAGTCTGTCAGGGGGTCGAACCCCGACGCAGCCCTTTACTGGCTTTGCAGGATGCTGGACGGCGGGGCGGACCCGAAATACCTGGCGAGGAGAATCGTCAGGATGGCCTGGGAAGATGTGGGGCTCGCGGACCCCAGGGCGATTCAGATCGCCAACGACGCGGCCGAGACTTACGAGCGGCTGGGCTCCCCGGAAGGGGAGCTGGCATTGGGGCAGGCTGTGATTTATCTCGCGGTTGCGGCGAAAAGCAATGCGGGCTACACGGCTTTCAACCAGGCGATGGCTTTCGTGAAGAACGACAAGAGCCGCGAAGTGCCGGTGCATTTGAGGAACGCGCCGACGAAGCTGATGAAGGAGCTTGGATACGGGCACGAATACCGCTATGCCCACGACGAGCCGGAGGCCTATGCCGCAGGCGAATCTTATCTGCCCGAAGGGATCGGGGAGCCCGGCTGGTACAGCCCTACCCCGAGGGGGATGGAAGGGAAAATTGCCGAGAAGCTCGAACATCTCCGGGAACTCGACGAGAAGGCGAAGAAGAAGGATTGATCGGCGTTTCGCGGCGTGGGCGCCATTCCTCCAGTCTCACCGCAACGCCACGCATCGGGACGGCACTTGACGCGATGCTTGCATGACGGCGATGTCGCGTATAATTGGCAGGCGCCTGCAACGAATACAACGGAAAACCATCATGCTAGACATCCAGACATTGAGAAACGACATCCAGGGCGCGGCGAAGCGCCTCGAATCCAGGAAATTCAGCCTCGACGTGGCTTTTTTCCAGGGGCTTGAGGCCGAGCGGAAGACGGTACAGACCCGTACCCAGGAATTGCAGGCGAGACGGAATGCCGCATCCAAAGCGATAGGCATGAAGAAGGCGAAGGGGGAGGATGCCTCCGAAATTCTCGCCGAAGTCGCCTCCCTCGGGGACGAGCTGAAGGAAAACGAAGCGAGGCTGGATGAAATCCAGGGAAAAATGCAGGCTTTCCTGCTCTCCATTCCCAATTTGCCCCACGACAGCGTCCCTTTCGGGCAGTCCGAAACGGACAACGTGGAAGTGAGGCGCTGGGGCCAGCCGAAGCATTACGATTTCGAGGTCAAGGACCATGTCGCTCTGGGAGAGGGACTCTCCATGCTCGACTTCGAGACCGCGGTGAAGATTTCGGGCGCACGCTTCTCGTTGATGAAGGGGGGAATTGCGAGGCTGCACCGGGCGCTTTCCCAGTTCATGCTGGACCTGCACACCTCGGAGCACGGCTATGTTGAAGTTTATGTTCCCTACATGGTGAATTCCGAGTCTTTGCGCGGGACGGGGCAATTGCCCAAATTCGAGGAGGATCTTTTTTCGGTCTCGAACGGATACTACCTGATTCCCACGGCCGAAGTCCCCGTGACCAACATCGTGCGGGACGAGATATTGTCCCCCGAATCGCTCCCGATCAAATACGTCGCCCATACCCCCTGCTTCAGGAGCGAGGCCGGTTCCTACGGGAGGGACGTTCGCGGCATGATCCGCCAGCACCAGTTCGACAAGGTGGAGCTGGTGCAGATCGTGCATCCGGAAAAATCCTACGAGGCGCTCGATTCCCTTCTCGGGCATGCGGAAGAAGTGCTGAGGCGGCTCGATCTGCCCTACCGGGTGGTTTCCCTGTGCAGCGGGGATATGGGTTTTTCGGCTGCCAAGACCTACGACATCGAGGTCTGGCTTCCCGCCCAGAAGGCCTACAGGGAAATTTCCTCGTGCAGCAATTTCGAGGCCTTCCAGGCGAGGCGCATGCAGGCGAGGTACAAGGCGGAATCCGGCAGGAACGAACTCGTGCACACCCTGAACGGCTCGGGACTCGCGGTCGGCAGGACGCTCGTCGCCATCCTGGAGAATTATCAGCAGGCAGACGGAAGCATTGCGATTCCCGAGGTATTGCGCTCCTATATGGGCGGGATGGAAAAGATCGCCTGAAATTTCGGTCGGGCCGCAGAATCTCAGTTGTTGAGCCTGGCGATCCTCTGCCTGATGAGAGGAACAGCGGCAAGGGCGGCCTTTTCTCCTTCCATGATCGCCAAATGCCTGTCCTCGAAGTCGGTCGAATCCATGTTGCCTATGGCGGGCTGGATCACCACGTCGGCCTCGTCGATTTCGAAGCGCGTGATCGACTGCTCCATGATGGTGAAGGTCTGCAGCAGGATATCCATCGCATCCCCGATCTTGGCATATTTCGGCCTGCTCGAAATGTCCACCGCGATCACGATATTCGCCCCCATGGCTTTGGCCACCCTGACGGGAACCGGGCTCACCAGCCCCCCGTCCACATAGTCGCGCCCGTTGATCCTGACCGGCTGGAAAATGCCGGGAACGCTGCTGGATGCGCGTACCGCCATGCCGGTGTTGCCGGTGCGAAACGCCACCATCTCCCCCGACTGAAGGTCTGTCGCCACCGCCGCGAAAGGCTTGCCGAGCTTTTCCAGGGGGCGGCTGTTCACTTCGCGGTTGACGAAGTTCTGCAGCGATTCCCCCTTGATGAAGCCGCGCTCCGACAGGGTCCAGTCCCCGACGCTGCTCTCGTCCATCCTGAGGGCGATTTTCTGCAGGCTGAATCCGCTGTAACCTGCGGCATACAGGGCGCCCACCACGGCTCCCGCGCTGGTGCCGACCACGATGTCGGGATGGATGCCCTGCGCTTCGAGGGCCTTGATCACCCCGATATGGGCGAAGCCGCGCGCAGCTCCCCCGCCCAGAACCAGCGCGATTCTCGGCTGAACCGTTATTCTGGGGGCGACTGTTTCGGATTTCACCTGGGGCGGCGGGGTTCCTGCGCAGCCCGCGAGTAAGGCTAGAAAAAGGATCAGAACTGGTTTCATGATGCTAGAAGTTCGTCTTGAATACCGGGACATGCGGGGGTTTGTATTTGGTCAGGAGGTCGTAGTAGTTGCGTATGCTCCCGACCATGATGACCGCCTCTCCGCCCCGGGCGAATCCGTGCTGGACCGTGCCGAAATAGCCCGGCCTGCTCAGGAGCGGCAGGACGTCTTTCAGATCCACCCATGAATCGGGATTCTTTTTCAGCCGTTTGGCGAGCTGCATCGCATCTTCCAGGTGAGCCGTGCCGACGTTGTAGGCTGCAAGCGCAAACCAGGTTCTGTCGGGTTCTTTGACTTCGGCCGGGATCTCGTCCTTCAGCATGGCGAGATAGCGCGCGCCGGCCACGATGCTCTGCCTGGGGTCCAGCCTGTCACTGACATTCAGCCTGTCTGCGGTGTCGCCCGTGAGCATCATGATCCCCCGCACGCCGGTCGGGGAGGTGGCATGCGCGTCCCAGTGGGATTCCTGGTAGGCGAGCGCAGCGAGCAGCCGCCAGTCTATTCCCGTGACTTCCTCGGCATCCTCGAAATAGGGGCGCAGGGTGTCGAGCCGGCTGTCCATCTTGCCGAGGAATCCCACGATGTCGGCCTGCTCCAGTCTGTAGATATGGCCGTAATAGCGGTCGATGACGCGCGCGAGGGTGCCGTCCTTTTCGATGCCGGCGAAGAAATCCCGAGCCTTCTGCAGCAGCTCGGGGTCGGCATTTTCCGGAAAGGCCCAGGCAAGGCTGACCGCCGGCCCGATGTCGAATGCGGTATCGATGTTCGGATAATAATGCTCGGCGATATCGATCTGGTTGGAATAGGCGATCGCGTAATCTGTCGTTCCGTCCGATACGGAAGAGAGCAGCTCGTCGCTCGAATCCTTCTTCACTTCGCTGAAATCGACGCCGGGATAGGTCGCTTTCTGCGCCTTGAGCAATGCATTGAGGCCGGGGTCGCTGATGTATCCGATGCGCTTGCCAGAAAGTTCGGCAAGGCTTTTGGGTTTCGGCTCCGACTGGTTGTAGGCGAGCTGGGGCTGGACCTTGAAATAGGCCGGGCCGGATATCAGTCCGGATTCCTCTCCGTCAGGGGACACGGCAAGTCCTGCTGCGGCAAGATGCGCCTTCCCCCTGGCGAGGGCCTGCATGAGCAGTTCCCTGTTGGCATACACCACGAATTTCGCGTTCATCCCGAGTTTTTGCGCGAACAGGCTGGCGAGATCGTGCTCGAAGCCCGCGAAGTTGCCCTGGGAATCCTCGAAGAAGGTGGTCGGGCCGTTGACTGTCGCGATGATGAGTTCATGGGTCGAGCCGAAGGGCGGGGCATGCCATTCGGAACTGCCGCAGCTTCCAAGCATGGCCAGGGCAAGAAGCGCGCATCCCCTTGAAAATAGCCCGGACAAGGATCTTAGGGTAAATGTCGTTACGGTCGGAATAGCCTGTCTCCGGTTTCGGCACGGCAACAGTTTATCACCAAAGGAGGGGGAAACCCTTATCGCGCTCAACAAAGGGTCAATAAGCTGGTAGAATTGCGCATCGCAGGAGAGGTGGCAGAGTGGTCGAATGTACCTGACTCGAAATCAGGCGTAGGCGCAAGTCTACCGAGGGTTCGAATCCCTCCCTCTCCGCCATACGCAAAAAGCCCCTGCAAAGGGGCTTTTTACTTTTGAGGGATGAGAACCCTCGGGTTCGACCAGGCGCCCGACCGGTGGGAGGGCGACGCAGGACGCCCGCAGGGCGGTCCCGAAGGGATGACGGGATCGCTCCAAGGCGAGACCGGCACAATCCCTCCCTCTCTGCCACGATGTGTTATTCGTGAATAATCAATGCGTCGCGGGTGATTTCGACAAAGCGGTTTGCAACGAAAGCACCTTCGATGTCAGTCGTCCTGTTTTTCATCGGCAGGTCCAGGGTATGCAGCGCATTGTGCCCCGCTTCGATCAGCCAATCTGCAAAACGCCGAGGCAGTTGCGCGTCAATGAGAAACTTCATGCAACCAGGCGATCCAGTCTCTTGATATGGGATAACCTTGCGGCATAGGAGAGCGCTGCAAGAATGTCTTCGCGTTCGAGATCCTCGTAATCGGCAAGAATTTCCTCGATGCTCATACCGCTGGCCAGCCAATCCAGCAAGTTCTCGACAGGATAGCGTAACCCGCGAATGCAAGGTTTGCCGTGGCATATCGCCGGGTCAATTGTAATGCGGTCATTCATCGTGCACCTCCTGCCGTTGTAAAGTCGGGCGTCATCACTGGATAGTTTATACCAGCGGCACGTCGATTTACATGATATGCATGGATTTCACCATGAACAGTCGACTGAACGGCGCCATTCAGGGGGAATGTCTAGGCCGTTGGGGTCGCATAGGGAATTCGCCAGTGCGGTCCTCTTCTGCGAGCAGTTTCAGGATGACTTTGATAGGGGCTAGCATTACCCGAATTTAACAAGCGCCCCGAAACTGCTACCGCACCCCCTGCGGCCATCAATTCCGACGGCTTGTTGGAACTGGGCGAATTGATGCGCAGGCCGTTATTCGGAAAAATATCTTTTCATGGCGATAGCGTCGAACGCTCCGCTTTTCTTGTTGTACGAAATCGATAGCGTTGTCGCTTTGGTGAGTTGGTATCCCATCACGAAACTATTACCGGGTATTGAATGTTGCCCTGTGGTCCCTGTGGGTAGCAGCGCCTTCTGTTCTATCGAAACCGCCTCCAGCCACGAATTATCCTCGTCCTGCAGAAACAGGTAGGGGTGGTCGGGGCTCGCCCGTTGCGATTTGTCTGCCGATTTTTCCAAACCGGTCCCGTTTAGGAAAGACGGGTTCCTGGATGCTTCGCGGCGGATTTTCTCGAGATCGAGCTTTGCAGCGGCATCAGTTCCCTGACCTTTTGGCGCGATTTCGGGTTTCGCTGTAACTTGCGAAACAGAGGGCTGATGGCGCGAGCCCGGCAACAGGGTTTTGACAAGTATCGCAGCGAACAGTGCCAAAGCCATGCCGGAGCCGATGCGGTATTTTCCTGACATGATTCGATCATATCATGGTGTTCCATTTGTGTTCCAGCCGTACCCGCCTTCGCGGTGCGTCAGGATTTGCTGCCGGAATCATGCGGGATTTGTCGGTTTGGGAGGAAGGAAAAACTCGCGAGGGTGACTGACAAGTCGCCTAATCAAATTGGCGACCAATAATCTCCACTGTTCGAAAGAAACTTGGCGGGCACGCAAAGCAATCGTCAATGCCAAAGCGAAGCTGACCGCAAGATTGGTCAATCCGATCACGGCAATCCCGGTCACCGACCACGCAAGCGTATTCAAAGCCATATGGAAATCGAATGCGACAAGCGCGTAGCCGACATAGGCGGAGGAAAAAGTGATGTGCCGTATATCGAGAGGTAATCCGAACAGTACGCCTACAGCCGTTACGCCGCCGAGCATGCAGCCGAAGTAGAAATTGCCGGCCAATGCGCCCAGATTGTTTTCCAAATAGCTGACGAATCGACGCTGGAGCGTCTCTCCCATCAGTCGGCGCAGCCATTTGAGTTGCCTCAATCGCTGCGGAATCTTGTTGTAAGCCCCCAGGTTATCGTAATAGCCGGCGATTAATCCGGACAAGAACAGGCAGATACCTGCGATCGCTGCATAGGCTATGGCGCCGCTATGTATGGGATTGATCCCCTCCACCAGATGGTGAGCGTTGTCGGCGCTTATGAACGGAGTGCCGGTCAGCCGTAGTACGGCAAGACCAAGCAAGACCGACATGGGAATGGCAGCACTAACGTTGCCGAGGATTGCGGCAATCTGGCTTCGGATCGTTCGCGCAATCAGGGTTGTCAAATTTTCAAGATCCCTTTGCCGCCCCGTTCCGACACCGATACTCCCGGCAAGAGTCGCTGCTGTCATCGCAGGCTGCTTGGTCGCTACGGTAAAGTGCAGAAAGTGGATCAGCACAAAACCGAGTCCGTAATTCAGACAGACCAAGAGTGCCTGAGTAAGCGGCGGCATTACCTGTTTGCCGATTGAGAGTTTGATCATGGCCATGAAAGCTATGATAAAGCCAGCACCCAGTGCCGAACGCCACATTTCAAAATACTCTGACCGGTTTTCCGCAATGTAATGTTCCCCTGCACGGCTGGCATTTTCGGTAACCCTAAGGGCCAGCAGCCCGATGCTTTGGTGCCAATGATGACGCAAATCGTTTTTCCGACATTCGGCGCGCACCAGGGCCTTGAATAAGGCAGCCACTATAGTATAGTCGCCTTGCCCGCTGCGATTTCTTCGCAGTGAATCGAGCAATGCAAGTAATGTCGAATATCGCTCCAGATGTTGCTGCAGTCGTTTGAGCACGAAGGTCAGTCGGATACTGGTGCCTTCCAGGGTGGCACGGCGGTGGATGCGCTGGATGACCTTATCGCACTGATCGAGCAGCACGGCCAATTGCTTGTCATCCTCGCATGGCTCATCTGTATTGAGCCACCAGCGCTCAACGTTCGTGAGGTAAGCCTGGGTTTCAGTATTTTGGGCAAGAAAAGGCGATTCGAATTCCTCGATACCGGGCTCCAGACGGATCAGTTCGGGCTCGAGGCCGATGGCCGAAATATGATAAGACAATACCCTGATCGCCTTGATCACTTGTGCCACTGCAGGGGGGATTCCGGGGGCAGGAGATTCCTCGTCAAAGCGCAAGGCTTTTAGCAGGTCAAGCCAGCATGAATCGGGGACCAGGTTTACCCAGATTTCGTCGCTGGGCCGGTAAAATAATTGCGTGAGCAGATCTTTCATGCGCAAAGGATCAACTAACTCGGGCAATAGTTTGTGCGAGATACGTCGTGCGGCTTCTGAAAAAAAGCCGGTATTTGGCAATATGCCTGTAGACGCATACATCGATACTTGTTCCCGTTCACCGAACAGAGACAACAGGCTCCCGCGTAATTTGGCTCGGAAATCCGCATGTTGAGAAAGCAGGTGACATAATGCGTAGATGGCCCGTGTTGCGGCTTCGCCGTTGCTGGCCCGAGACGGCCTTATTTGTGAAACCAGTTCGGACAGCAGAATGGTCGGGTTTTGCGCGGGACCATCGAAATGGCTTAGCAGGGATTCCATGGGCATGACAGGTATTGGAACTGAAATTCAGATAGAGAAAATATGGCAGACGTTCAAAAGATATCACATGGTAAGCGATGGTAGTCAAGATAAATGGCGATTTCAGCCATGGATACAGGGCACAAAGATGGCACCGTGTCTCCATATAGAGACACATTAACCTGTTAAATATACTAATAATTTTTGCACATCGCTGATCCTGCGTCCCTCACGGGCGACACATTCAAGCGGGTGTGCAAACGGTGAATTTTTAACCTAATGATAAATATGAGTATTTATTCATGGCACGCTATCTGCTTATGTGTCGGTGCCCCTGACAGAAAGTGCTCGGGCAACTCAATCTATCCGACATAAAGGAAATTATTATGAGCAAACTGTTATCCCTGCTGATTGCCAGTATTTTTGCCTCCGCTTCCATAGCGGCCGTAGCCGCTGAGGACATCGGCTCCAATGCAAAGGCCAAGCACGAGGTCAAGCACGACGCCAAGAAGGGAGCGAGTCACAAGGTCAATCATGTCGCCAAGAAAAAGGCAAAGCACAAAGCCAAGCACGCAATGGCCAAAGATTCCCAGCAAGGCATGATGCATTAACATTACCGCACGGGAATATAAGCTTATTACGTTCCCATTCCCTTGGTTTGCCCCTTCGGCCCACTCCATGCCGATTGCCGGAAGATCGCTTTTCGGTATGACCGCGTGGAGCGGTCATACCGATCCCGGCCCCGCCAAGCTGGGCCCACTGGAGATATTCGATGAAGATAAGATTGGGAATAGGGTTTAAGCTTGGAATTTCTGCCCTGATCTTGCTGACATACTTTGCTTTAAACGACTATTTTTACCAGGCGCTGACTGTCACGCCAACCGAATCCAGGATCGCGGACTATGCCGGCGCATTGTCCGTATCTCAGACTGCCAGACTCATTGATACGCTCGACGCAGCGGAGCGGGCGACCGGGGCGCAGATATCCATCCTGATTGTTCCCTCCCTGCACGGCGAATCTGTCAAGAAATATGGCGAACGCGTTGCTGCGGCATGGTGGCCGGATCAGAACGAAGTGGACAAGCATGTTCTCATGCTGATCACGACCAAGGAGAGGCAGGCCTATCTCAGGGTGGGTGACGGCTTGCAGGATACGCTTCCGGCGTCGTCTGTAAAGCGCATCCTTGCCGACAACATTCGGCCTGACATCCGGGAACAACGGATCGCTGAAGGATTGTCTTCCGGCATCGAAGCCATTTTTTCAGAAATCGCGAAAGAGCGGGTGGAAGAGATCTGGCCATCCATGCACAGGGCATTTGAAAAACCGGATAGCCTGATGGAATTGCTGGTTTATTCATTACTGATAGCTGCGCTGGTAATGATTCTCAAAAAATCACTATCCTGGGCCAGAAAGAAAGATCGGGTTGAGATGACGCAACGCCGACACGGAATGGATCTGATCTGAATTCATTGGAAGAAAGAGATGGAAAATCTTTACAGGGAAAAACTGGATGCCGGTACGACCGGGGATTTCGAATAATGCAGATGGGATTGTCATCGGGGAGAGATGCTGCCGCCTGCCCGATAGATATCCCATGCTGCAGCAATTGTTAACACGATAAGGATATGACAGCGATTTTCAACTTGACCAACAGCAGTGTGAAGCTGCAATCGAACATTCATCACGATGAATGACAAGACCGAATCCGGCGGCAAGATTCTGATCGTCGACGACGACGCAGACCTTCTGCAACTTCTTTCCATGCGTCTTTCATTCGCAGGTTTCGAAGTTGACCAGGCGGAATCTGCGGAAGCTGCACTCAATATTCTGGACCTCTCGAGGCCACAATTGGTTATTACAGACATGCACATGAAAGAAATGGATGGGATGGCCCTGTTCGAGCATATTCGTGGCATTGCCCCAACCCTGCCCGTTATCATCCTGACTGCGCACGGCACCATTCCTGATGCTATTGCCGCGACGCAGCGGGGCGTATTCGGTTACCTGACCAAGCCATTTGACAGCAGCACGCTCCTCAACCAGGTTAGGCGCGCCCTGAAGGTGTCTGTCCGGATACCTCCTCAAGGTGCGCTGCCACATCAACAATGGCGTGCGAATATCCTGACGCAAAGCGCAGTCATGGAGAATCTTCTGGCGAAGGCGCAACTCGTCGCGGAAAGCGATGCGAGCGTGGTCATCCGTGGAGAAAGCGGCACAGGAAAGGAGCTTCTGGCACGCGCCATCCACAGTGCGAGCGGGCGGGCGCACAAGCCTTTCGTGGCCATCAATTGTGCCGCCATTCCGGAACAACTTCTCGAATCGGAACTGTTCGGATATACCAAAGGGGCCTTCACCGGCGCGATGCGGGATCATACGGGCCTGATTCAGGCCGCTGAAGGCGGAACGGTTTTTCTCGATGAAATCGGCGATATGCCATTAATACTCCAGTCGAAATTGCTGCGTGTCCTGCAGGAGCGGCAAGTCACTCCTCTGGGTTCCACGCAATCGCTCGCCGTGGATGTGCGCATCCTTTCCGCGACCCATAAAAACCTGGAAGATGAAGTAACATCCGGCAGGTTCCGGGAAGACATCTACTATCGTCTCAATGTGGTGGAGTTGAAAATTCCATCGCTTTCCGAGCGGCGCGAAGACATCCCGCTCCTCGCCAAACATTTCCTTTCCATGTTTGCGGAAAAATATCACAAGAAAGTGAATGGATTCTCGCCTGAGGCGATGGAGATCCTGATCGGTGCATCCTGGCCTGGAAACGTGCGACAGCTCCAGAATATCGTCGAGCAAAGCATCGCGCTCTGCACCAGTTCACTGATCGCACCGGCCCTGGTACACAAGGCGATGGATGAGGATATGCACGCGATTTCTTACGAAGAAGCAAAAAAACGATTCGAGCGGGAATATTTGATTCGCACCCTCAAGATTGCCGAAGGAAATGTGACGCAGGCAGCCAAAATTTCCAAACGAAACCGGACGGATTTTTACAAACTACTTCAAAGGCACCAAATCAAACCTGCGTCTTTCAAGAAATGACTCGTCCGGTTTGTCGCCGTTACGGCACCTTGAGCTTTTTGGTATTCTGGAGCGGGTAGTTCTGCGTAAAATCGCTCAGATCATTGCCCACCTGCGGGTGCCTGAGCGCATAAGCCAGAGTCGCCTGAAGGTATCCCAGCTTGCTGCCGCAATCGTACCGCGTGCCGTGAAATTGATAGGCGAGTATCTTCTCCTCTGCCAGCAGGGCAGCGATCCCATCCGTCAATTGAATTTCCCCGCCTGAACCCGATTGAACTTGCTTCAGGTGATGGAAAATCCTCGGCGTCAAAATGTAGCGTCCCACCACGGCGAGCGTAGACGGCGCATCGGCAGGCTTCGGCTTTTCGACGATCCCCGTAATAGGCTGGCATCTGTCCACGGCCTCCGAATCCGTCTTCACCACGCCGTAATGCCCGGTATCTTCGCGCGGAATGTCCTGTACGCCCAGCACCGAGCAGTGATTTTTCTCGTACACTTCCAGCATCTGCAAAATGGTGGGCTTTTCCGAATCGATCAGATCGTCCGCAAGCAGCACGGCAAAGGGCTCATTTCCGATCACCGGCAATGCGCACAACACCGCATGCCCTAGACCCAGCGCATCGGGCTGCCTGACGAAAATGCAATGGACGTTCTCCGGGATCAGATTCCTGACTTCTTCCAGAAGCTGGTATTTGCCCTTTTCTTCGAGAACAGCTTCCAGTTCGTAATTCTTGTCGAAGTGATCCTCGATCGCACGCTTGTTGCGCCCGGTGATGAAAACCATGTCGGTGATCCCGGCCGCAATGGCTTCTTCCACCGCATACTGGATGAGCGGCTTGTCCACGATCGGCAGCATTTCCTTGGGGCTCGCCTTCGTCGCCGGCAGAAACCGGGTCCCCATCCCGGCCACCGGAAAAACCGCCTTGGTGATTCGTTTCATAAGGATTCTTTGAATTTAAAAATGACGACCTGCAAATTCCATGCTTCAGGCTGGGTTAAACTGATAAAGCCATGTTTCGCTGAGTGTTTCTCCAAAATGACGCAGGAAGAGGCGAATCTCGGCCGGGTTTTCCGCTTCAGTCAAATCGCCCAGATCGAACAGCGTACGCCAATGCCCCGGAACGCCATCGGGGACGGGTTCTGTGGCAACGTTGGAGATTTTGCCTCGTGAAGTCGTCAATACCGCCTCGGGCACGGCACCCTGAGGCAGATTGTCCAGTTCTTCTCCCCTGAATTCCACCACGAACTTGTGTACTCCACGAGGACGATTGGCCGGTTCTCCGCCTCGCCCGATGCGGGTGGCTACGCAGCGCGCCAGGGGAGTTTTGAAGGGTACTTCCGCCGCCCAGTGCAGGCGGTAGCGCAAACGATGGCTGGAACCCGCGACAGCCTTTTCACGGGGCACCCACATGGCTACGATATTGTCGTAAAGCTCTTCTTCGGTATGCAACTCCACCAATTGCACCGTACCCTCGCCCCAGTTGTCCAGTGGCTCAACCCACAGGCTTGGGCGGCGCTCGTAATGCACCGCATCCAGATATTCGCCGAAACGGCGCTCCCGCTGTACCAGGCCAAATCCGCGCGGATTATTGTCGGAAAAATAGGAAATGTTGATGCCTTTGGGGTCGTTCAGGGGGCGCCAGATGTGTTCGTTGGCACCTGTCCAGAGCGCGAGCCCATCCGAATCGTGCACTTCGGGGCGCCAGTCTGTCTGGAAGGCCTTGTCCTTATCCGAGAACCAGTACATGGAGGTGGCCGGGGCAATGCCGAAGCGGGCGATATCCTTGCGCAAAAACAGATTGGCTTCGATATCCATCACCACGCCGGTTTCCCGCGTCATGGCAAAGCGATAGGCGCCAGCAAGGCTGGGGCCATCCAGCAGGGCATAGACGATCACCGTGTTGGAATTTTCCTTGCCGGGTTCGAAATAGAAGCGGGTGAAAGCGGGAAATTCTTCCGGTTTGCCCTGTTCTACCACGTTGACTGCAATGCCTCGTGCCGAAAGCCCGTACTGATACTCGTCGCCGATGGCGCGGAAATAGGATGCGCCCAGAAATGCGGCCCAGTCGTTGTAGCGCCAGTCCGGGCGCGACGGACCGGCTGTGCGGCTTTCCTGGATGCGAAAACCCGCGTAACGGGTTTGAGACCCCATGCGTTTGGCGGGGCTGTCTGACGGCATTTCGAACTGATTCCTGTCGTACAGAATTTCCCGCACCGAGGCCTGCTGCTGTTCTGCAGCCAGCGGCCTGTCAAGGCGGTACATTTGCACCGAATACTGAAAAAAACGACCGGGATGAAAAAACTCGACAGGGTACTGCCCGGGGCCGTCGGCGAAAAGGGCATCTTCGGGTTTGAACCTGATTTGTCCGTGGGCCGCCCAATCGATTTTTTCAAGCACATCGAGATCGGGCTGGAGAGAAGGGCGATAGGGCTGATGGGCCAACTGCTTCGCTTCTTCGATTAGTCCATTCCAGGAAAAGGGGGCCGGGGGGCCCAGTTTCAATCCGGTACTGGTGGAGGCACGTGCCCCGGACCAGGGCACCCCCATGGAGGCGGCTGCAGCAGCCATCAGGCCGATAAATTGGCGGCGATTGAATTCAGACATTCCGTATCTCGATGCTTGTTTTTAATAACGTGCAGCTTGACTGCAGTTCATGCCCAGGCGCGCATCAGTACTGCCGGGACGCTGGACTCTTCAGGGGTAAGCAGCCAACTGCGATGGCGCAGGGATAGCCCCCATCTCGATTCGCTGGTGAATACCGTCATTGGCGCAGCCAGTAACAGCGGCAATCCAACGGGAAGCAGCCACAACACGGCATCGCGATGGGAATGATATACGGCGAGCATCGCCAGGGCCACAGCCGTCATGACAGGCATGAATCGGCGCAGCGCGTCGCCCCACGGTATGGATTGAGCTTCGCGCCCGGGAGACTTCCACTGTAGATTCAATCCGGTCAGCGCCGTGAGCACGAACAGAGTATGCGCCATCATGCGGATGGGGGCCTGCAGGGCAGACAAACCGGCTTCCAGCAGGGCGCTTTTGATGAGCGCTGCACTGCCGCCATAGGCATCCTGTTCACCCTGTTTCATGATTGCGATCACTGCCAGCACCCGCGGCAGAAACAACAACGACAAGGTGAACGTCCACAACAGATCCAGCGTGGAAGACATGCCGAGCCAGGGGAACAGGGTTGCCGCATGCATGTGTGGTTCCAGTAGCCGCAAACTCAAGCTGATCAGCAGAAAACCCAGCCACAGGGGAGCGGAAACATAAGCCATGGCGCCTGTGAACAGCATGACGCGGTGAACCGGCTGAAGTCCTGGCTCGGTGATGAGGCGGAAATTCATCAAATTTCCCTGACACCAGCGGCGGTCGCGCTGAAGCTCTTCCATCAGGTTGGAAGGCTGCTGCTCGTAGCTGCCTTCGAGGTCGGTGGTTAGCCAGGTATGGTACCCTGCCCGCCGCATCAGCGCCGCTTCAACGAAATCGTGCGACAGAATTTCACCCGAAAGTCCGCCGCTGCCCGATAATTTGGCTAGCGCACAATGCTTCATGAACGGCTCCACGCGGATAATGGCATTATGGCCCCAATAATGGGATTCCCCGAGTTGCCAGTACTGCATGCCTGCAGTGAACAGGCGCCCAGTCACTCTTCCGGCAAATTGCTGAATTCGTGCATGCAACGTTTGCACGCCGCAGGCACGAGGTGCAGTCTGGATAATGCCGGCTTGGGGGTGTGCTTCCATCAGGTGCACCAGTTTGGTGATTGTGTCACCTGTCATGACACTGTCGGCATCGAGCACCACCATGTAGCGGTAATTTCTTCCCCAGCGACGACAAAAGTCAGCCACGTTACCCGCCTTGCGCCTGGTGCGGCGCTCGCGCACCCGGTAATAGAGCCGGCAGCTCTCCCCAAGCTGGTCGCGCAACGATGACCAGGCTGCAAGTTCACTTGCGCGCAGCACAGGATCACTGGTATCGGATAACACGTAGACATCGAATAATTCGGCAGATGCGCCTTTTGCCAGAGACTCGCAGGTGGCGCGCAATCCTGCGAATACGGGAACAGCCGGCTCATTGCAGATAGGCATGATGATCGCGGTTCTGGCATCCCCGCTCAAAGCACCGCTATCTGTCCCGGCAAGGGAAAGGGCGTGCGGGTCTGGATGCCATTGCACCCAGAACCCCATCAGCGCAGTCACAAATCCGGCCGTCACCCAACCGAACAACATGACAAACAGCGCCAGTTGAATGAAGTGCAGAACAGGGTGAGCGTTATTTGTCGATTGTGAATAGGAAAGCAGTTCCGCCGCCAGGACAGTGCTGGCAGCCACGAGCCTCAGCAGGATTTTTCGACGCAGGGAAGCGGCTTGCTCCCAGTCTTGAGAAATGCCCTTAATTTCCTCATGCGAAGCGCCAACGCCAGACAGCGCAAGTCGAATGCCGCGCCAGAAGCCTGTCCATGGGCGCGGTGTCATGCTGCCGCGCAGGAGGGGCGGGGCCGTTCTCTGGCGCAGGATTGCAGCAGGAATATCGTTTGGATTCATTTCAATGCCCTGTGGTATGGTCTACCCACGGTTTGTAGCAACTATCGGGCCAGAACTGAGTATAATTGCTAATTATTTGATTAATAGATGTATTGTTTTGCCTTGAGGAGGTTTGGATTCTCCGGAATGGTGCCCAAATGTCGCCTGATGGAGACGTGGTTCAATCCCGGAATTACGATAAAATCATAACATTATGTTTTTAAAAGATATTGTGGTGTCGTCTATTCGAGACAGCGTGTTTGTGCTTCGCACGACAAATCGATTCCCGTCGAGGGGCTTGGCCGGCGATTTAAATTGCGGAGTTCAATGCTTGGGACGGTAATTTATCGCCAAAGTAAAGCCCCTGAATAGGGGCTTTATCCTGATCTGGCGGAGGCGGTGGGATTCGAACTCACGGTGCCTTGCGGCACGCCGGTTTTCAAGACCGGTGCAATAGACCACTCTGCCACGCCTCCGGAAGTAGAGGACGGTATTATATCCTGTTCCTGCTAGGTGAGCAGCGATTCGTAAAGTTCGAGATAGGCTTTCGCGCTGCTTCCCCAGCCGAAGTCCCGGCTCATGCCGTTTTTCTGGATGCGCTCGAAGGCAGCTCTGTCCCGGTAGCAGGAAATGGCGCGGACTATCGCGTCAAGAAGCGCATCCGTCGATGCGCTTTCGAAAACGAATCCGGTTTCGTTGTCTTCCACGGAGTCGGCGAGCCCCCCGGTTTTCCTGACCACCGGCGGCGTGCCGTAGCGCATGCCGTACATCTGGTTGAGCCCGCAGGGCTCGAACCGGGAAGGCATCAGGAAGATGTCTGCGCCTGCCATGATCTGGTGCGCAAGCGTTTCGTCGTAGCCTATCGATACGGCGCACTTTCCCGGATGATTCTCGGCGAGCCTCAAAAATTCCCGCTCGAACTCGTGGTCGCCGCTGCCGAGCAGGGCGAGCTGCGTGCCCTGCCCGAAAATCCAGGGTGCGCAGCCGTTTATGAGATCGAGTCCCTTCTGGTAGGTGAGCCGGCTCACGACGCCGAGAAGCGGGGCATGGTCGTTCTGTTCCAGTCCGAGGCGCTTCTGGAGCGCACGCTTGACTTCGATTTTCGCTTCCAGCCCTGCCGAATCGTAATTCGCTGCGAGATGATGATCGCTTGCCGGATTCCATTCGGCAAGGTCGATCCCGTTCAATATGCCGTGTACTTCGTTTTTTCTCCAGGAAAGCAGTCCCTCCATGCCGCATCCCATCTCGTGCGTCTGGATTTCCCGCGCGTAGCTCGGGCTGACCGTCGTGATCGCATTCGAATAATGGAGTCCCGCCTTGAGAAAGGACAAATGGCCGTGGAATTCCACGCCGTGCATGGTGAAGGAGGATGCGGGAAGCCCGAGCCTGGCCACCCAGTCAGGAGAAAAATTGCCCTGGAATGCGATGTTGTGGATGGTCATCAGGCTTTTCGCATTCGTTTCGGAAAAATGCATGAATGCCGGAGCGAGCCCGCTTTGCCAGTCGTTGCAATGCACGATATCGGGCTTCCATTCCATCGGGGAATGCTTTGATGCGAGAAGGGCCGCGGTTTTCGAGAGGAGGCCGAAGCGCGCCGCGTTGTCCGGCCAGTCGAAACCGTGCCCGTTAAGGTAGGGGTTGCCTTCGCGCCAGTAATAGTCGCGGTGTTCTATGGCAAAAATCGGCACACCGGTGTCCGGCATGGAGGCGTTCAGAAGCCGTCCCTCGGGCAGGATCGCGCATTCTGCGGCGTCATTCAGCCTGGAAAGGATGCCGGGGTAGCCCGGAACGAGAATCCGGATATCGGCGCCCTGGGATTTGAGCGCTGCCGGCAGCGCTCCGCTGACGTCGGCAAGGCCGCCGGTCTTGACGAGCGGATAGATTTCCGAAGTGACGAAAAGGATGCGCATGGCTTTAGCGGAAAGTCGATTTGAAGCGGTTGACGAGGTGATTGGTGGAGGAGTCGTGCGTGCTGCTGGGCTGCTGCGTTGAAAACTCCGGCAGTATTTTCGAGGCGAGCTGTTTGCCGAGCTCGACCCCCCACTGGTCGAACGAATTGATTCTCCAGATGATGCCCTGGACGAATATCTTGTGCTCGTAGAGCGCAATCAGGGCGCCGAGCGTTTTCGGGGTGAGTTTCCTGAAAAGGATGGAGTTGGTGGGGCGGTTGCCGGCAAAGACCTTGTGCGGCAGGAGCTTCTCCATTTTTTCGGCATCCATCCCGGACTGCCCGAGTTCCCGCCTTGCTTCCTCGGGGGTTTTTCCCTTCATCAAGGCTTCGGTCTGGGCGAAGAAATTCGAGAGCAGTATGGCGTGGTGCTCCCCGAGGGGGTGGTGCGTCTCCAGCGGCGCAATGAAGTCTGCCGGGATCAGCCTCGTGCCCTGATGGATCAGCTGGTAGAAGGCGTGCTGCCCGTTCGTTCCGGGCTCCCCCCAAATGACCGGGCCGGTTTTGTAATCGACCGGATTGCCTTCCCTGTCCACGGATTTGCCGTTGCTTTCCATGTCGCCCTGCTGCAGGTAGGCCGGGAAGCGGTGCAGGGATTCGTCGTAGGGCAGGATGGCATGCGATTCCGCGCCGAAGAAATTGATATACCAGATTCCCAAAAGGCCCATCACGACAGGGAGGTTTTCTTCCATCGGGGTGTGCCTGAAATGGATGTCCATTTCGTTTGCGCCGCGGAGCAGTTCCTCGAAATTGTCCATGCCCACCGCAATCGCGATGGAAAGCCCGATCGCTGACCAGAGCGAATAGCGTCCGCCGACCCAGTCCCAGAATTCGAACATGTTTCCGACATCGATGCCGAATTTTTCGACCTCGGGCGAATTCGTCGAAAGCGCGACGAAATGTTTTGCCACGTGAGCGGGATCCTTCGCCTTTTCCAGGAACCACTTCCTGGCGGATTTCGCATTGACCAGCGTTTCCTGTGTGGTGAAGGTTTTGGAAGCGACGATGAAAAGGGTGGTTTCCGGGTCGAGCTTCTCGAGCTTGGTGGCAAGGTCGGTTCCGTCGATGTTCGAGACGAAGTGCACGCCGAGACCGGGTTTTCCATAGGGTTTGAGGGCTTCTGTGACCATGAAGGGTCCCAGGTGGGAACCGCCTATGCCGATATTGACGACGTCCGTGACGGTTTTTCCCGTATATCCCAGCCAGGTCCCGTTCCTGACGGCTTCCGAAAAAGTCCGCATTTTCTCCAGAACCTGGCGGATACTGGGCAGCACGTCTTCTCCATCGCAGATGACGGGCCTGCTGGAGGGGTCAGCTGCCGCCCTGAGGGCGGTATGCAGCACTGCCCTGTTTTCGGTGAAGTTGATTTTATCGCCCCGGAACATTTTTTCGCGCCATGCTTCGAGATCTGCCTCGCCGGCGAGTTCGAACAGCAGTTTCATCGTCTCGGGCGTGACGAGATTCTTGGAATAGTCGAGCAGGATGTCGTTAAATTCCAGGGAAAAGCGGTCGAACCGGGAAGGGTCGGAATCGAACAGCTCACGCATCGACAAGCCGGAAAGTTTTTCCTTATGGGAGAGAAGGGCAATCCATGCTTTTGACCGGGTAAGGGCTGTCATAATCGGGCTCTCAGTTTTCGATGATGATACAGGCAAGCGGCGGGACGGTCAGCGAGATGGAGCGGGCTTCGTTCATCCAGGGGATTTCCTCTGCCTGCAGCCCCTCGCCGTTGCCCATGTTCGTTCCGCCGTAATGGTGCGAGTCGCTGTTGAAGATTTCGCGCCAGGTTCCTTTTTCCGGAACGCCTATCCTGTAATGGTTTCTCGGCACCGGGGTGAAATTCAGGACGACGAGGAGACAGGAGCCGTTGCGCGCGATGCGTTTGTAGCTGAGGATGGAATGGTCGGCATCGTTGCAGTCTACCCATGCGAAGCCTTCGTGCGAAAAATCGAGGTCGTGGAGCGCGGCATGCCCCGTATAGAGGCGGTTGAGGTCGCGCACCAGGCGCTGCATGCCCTGGTGCGCGGGAAGATCGAGCAGATCCCAGTCGAGCTGGGATTTCACCTGCCATTCTCTCCCTTGCGCGAATTCGTTTCCCATGAAGTTGAGTTTTTTCCCGGGGTAGGTCATCTGGTAGGCATATAGCAGCCGCAGGTTGGCGAAGCGCTGCCAGGCGTCCCCGGGCATCTTGTCGAGCAGGGATTTCTTGCCGTGCACCACTTCGTCATGGGAAAAGGGCAGGACGAAGTTTTCCGTGTAGCTGTACAACTGGCCGAAAGTCAGCTGGTTGTGATGGTAGCGCCTGTGGATGGGATCGTGCTTCATGTAGGCAAGCGTGTCGTTCATCCAGCCCATGTTCCATTTCATCGAAAAGCCGAGGCCGCCGAGATAGACCGGGCGGGAAACCATCGGCCAGGAAGTCGATTCCTCAGCCAGGGTGAGCGCCCCCGGGCACTCGTCATGGATCATGATGTTGAGTTCTTTCAGGAAATCGATGGCGTCGAGATTTTCCCTGCCGCCGTATTTGTTGGGGAGCCATTCGCCTTCCTTTCTCGAATAGTCGAGATAGAGCATGGATGCGACGGCATCGACGCGCAGGCCGTCGATGTGGAATTCAGAAAGCCAGTAATGGGCGTTGGAGACCAGGAAATTGCGGACTTCGTTGCGGCCGTAATTGAAGATATAGGTTCCCCAGTCCTGGTGCTCGCCCAGCCTGGGGTCCTCATGCTCGTAGAGGGCGGTGCCGTCGAAGCGCGCGAGCGCGTAATCGTCTTTCGGGAAATGCGCCGGCACCCAGTCCAGAATCACGCCGATCCCGGCCAGGTGGCAGGATTCCACGAATGCGCGGAAATCTTCCGGGGAGCCGTAGCGGTTGGTGATGCCGAAATAACCCGTGGTCTGGTATCCCCAGGATTCGTCGAGCGGATGTTCGCTGATCGGCATCAGTTCGATATGTGTGTAGCCCATGTCCAGGATATAGGGTATGAGCGCATCAGAAAGTTCCCGATAGCTGTAAAGGCGCCCGTCCGGGTGCATCTTCCAGGAACCGGCATGAAGCTCGTAGATGTTCATCGCATCGTGCAGCCAGTCGCGGTTTTTCCGCTTTTCAAGCCAGCTGCCGTCCTTCCAGGAATGCGCTTCTGCCGGGCAGATTCTGGCCGCAGTTCCAGGCCTGTCTTCGAAGGCGAAGCCGTAGGGGTCGGTCTTGACCAGAATTGCGCCGCTCTGCCTGTTGCGGATTTCGAACTTGTAGATTGCGCCAGATCCGACTCCCGGGATGAAAATTTCCCATACGCCGTTGGACGGATGGACGCGCATCGGATGGGTTCGTCCGTCCCATCCGTTGAAATCTCCGACCACGCTGACGCGCTCGGCGTTGGGTGCCCAGACTGCAAAGCGGGTGCCGGGCACGTTCTCCCGGGTCATCGGATGCGCTCCCAGAGTGCGGTAGGCGAGCAGCAGGCGACCTTCCCCGAAGAGATGCAGGTCGAGTTCGCCTATCGATGAGGGAAAGGTATAGGGGTCGTGCGTCTCGACGGAGTTCCCTTCGAATTCGATGCGGATTTTGCAGGGGGAGGGAGGACGATCCGCGCCTTCCCAGGCGAACAGTCCGTCTCTGTGGATACATTTGAGCTTTTCCCATTTTTCGCCGGCGTCGAGCCAGACTTCACGGGCATGGGGGCGGAAGATGCGGAAGGTCCAGTTGCCATTTTTGCCATGCAGCCCGAGATAGGAAAACGGGTCGTGATGGCGGGCTTCCAGGATGGCGTTTTTTTCGGAAGCGGCGTGGTTGGGCATGGCAATTTTTTTCCGTGGTTGTGAAACGCCTCTATGAATTTTTTTTTATGGTACTGCGCGGTGTTTGATACTTTACCTGAAGCTTATTATACTTGACTTGCAATGCCACACCCAACTTTGAATACAGGGGATCGAGAATGCAGCAGGAAGTGACTTCCCCGCGTTTTATCAGCGTACTGACCAAGAACACGGTTGCGTTGATTCTTGCAGGGGGGCGCGGCTCCCGGCTGAAACAGCTGACCGACTGGCGTGCCAAGCCCGGCGTTCCCTTCGGCGGAAAATTCAGGATCATCGACTTCCCGCTTTCCAATTGCATCAATTCCGGCATCCGCCGCATCGGTGTCGTGACCCAGTACAAGGCGCACAGCCTGATTCAGCATATCCAGCGCGGATGGGGATTTCTGAGGGGCGAATTCAACGAGTTCGTCGAGCTGCTTCCCGCACAGCAGCGCATCCAGGAAGAATGGTACAAGGGAACGGCCGATGCGGTGTTCCAGAACATCGATATCCTGCGCTCCTACGATCCGGAATTCGTGGTGATCCTGGCAGGGGACCACATTTACAAGATGGACTACGGCAAAATGCTGGCTTTCCATGTGACCTCGAAGGCGGACATGACGGTCGGCTGCTTCGATGTGCCGATCTCGGAGGCTTCCGCCTTCGGCGTGATGGCGGTGGACGAAAGCGACCGGGTTCTGGATTTCGTGGAAAAACCGGCCAATCCTCCCCACATTCCGGGCAAGCCGGACAAGTCGCTGGTGAGCATGGGTATTTACGTGTTCAATACGCGCTTCCTTTACGAGCAGTTGTCGCGCGATGCGGACGACCCTGAATCGACGCACGATTTCGGTCACGACATCATCCCCTATCTGGTCAAGCGCTATCGCGTCTATGCCCATCGCTTCGAGGACAGCTGCGTCGGGATGGGCGGGAATCTCGCCTACTGGCGGGATGTGGGGACGGTGGATGCTTATTGGGAAGCCAATATGGAGCTCACCAAGGTGCTGCCCGATCTCAATCTTTACGACAAGACCTGGCCGATCTGGACTCATCAGGAGCAGCTTCCCCCCGCCAAATTCGTTTTCGACGACGAAGAGCGGCGTGGCGTCGCCATCGATTCCATGGTGTCCGGGGGGTGCATCATCAGTGGCGCGACGATCCACCGCTCCCTGCTTTTCTCGGACGTCAGGGTCAACAGCTACAGCGAAATCAGCGATTCCGTAATTCTGCCTTCCGTCGAGATCGGTCGCTATGTCAGGTTGAACAAGGTGGTGATCGACAAGCGTTGCGTCATCCCGGACGGACTGGAAGTGGGATTCGATCCTGTCGAGGATGCGAAACGGTTTCACGTCACCGAGCGTGGCGTGACGCTGATCACCCCGAACATGCTCGGGCAGCGTATCCATCAGAGCCGATGAGCATGCCGCGCAAGCTCGACCTCGTATTGTGCTGGCACATGCACCAGCCCGACTACCGCAATTACCTCGGCGGCGATTATGTGCTGCCCTGGACCTATCTGCATGCGATCAAGGATTACACGGACATGGCTTTCCACCTGGAGAACTGCGAAGGTGCCAGGGCCGTTTTCAATTTCGTTCCCATTTTGCTTGAGCAGATCAAGGATTACGAGGAGCAGTTTTCTTCCGGAAAAATCCGGGATCCCCTCCTGAAGCTGCTCGTCAAGGAGGACATGGGCAGTCTGAGCAGCGAGGAACGGACGCACATTCTGGATAGTTGCTTCAGGAGCAACCACCTCAAGATGATCAGGCCCTATCCCGCCTACAGCAACCTTTTCGATGCCTTCCAGTTCTTCGAGACCAGGGAGAACGGGAGCCTGGACTATCTGTCCGCGCAATACATGGAGGACCTGCTGGTCTGGTATCACCTCGCCTGGACCGGGGAGAGCGTAAGAAGAACCCACGAGACGATTGCACGCCTGATGGCGAAGGGCACCCGATTCACCTTTGCAGACCGGAAAGCGCTCTTCGATCTGATGGGCGAATTGATCAGGGGGATCATCCCGCGTTACAGGGCGCTTGCCGAGTCAGGCAGGATCGAGCTTTCGACGACCCCGTACTGTCACCCCATCATGCCGCTGCTGCTGGATTTCGACTCGGCAAGGGAGGCCATGCCCGATGCGCCCCTGCCGAAATGCGGCGCCTATCCCGGGGGGAGGACCAGGACGCAATATCATATCAGCCGTGCAATCGAGAGCCATCGTACCCTGTTCGGCCATACCCCGCAGGGCGTATGGCCCTCGGAAGGAAGCGTGTCCGACGGTGCGCTCAAAATGCTTGCGGAAAACGGGTTCGGGTGGGCCGCGACCGGGGAGGCCGTTCTGACCAACAGCTTGAAGAAAGTCGGAGAGCTTCCCGGCAGGATGGATTATCTATACCGTCCCTACCGGGTAGGGGAAATCAGCTGCTTTTTCAGGGACGATTACCTCTCCGACAGGATAGGATTCGAGTATTCCAAATGGAACGGAAGGGATGCTGCGAACGATTTCGTGCATTACCTCGAGGAAATATTGCGCCAGAGCCCCCAGGATGCGAATCCCGTGGTCAGTGTCATTCTGGACGGGGAAAATGCCTGGGAGTCCTATCCCTACAACGGCTATTATTTTCTCTCCGACCTTTACGATGCGCTATCCAATCATCCCGACATTCGCATGAGCACTTTCGCCGAATGCACAGCCCGCGCATCAGGATATCCTGCGGGGAATCTTCCGGGAGTCGTGGCGGGGAGCTGGGTCTACGGAACTTTCAGTACCTGGATCGGGTCGGAAGACAAGAACCGCGGTTGGGATCTGTTGTGCGAGGCCAAGAAGAGCTACGACCGTGTCATGGCAAGCGGGCGCCTCAGCGAAGAGGAGGTGGCGCTCGCCGAGAAGCAGCTTTCCGACTGCGAGGGATCGGACTGGTTCTGGTGGTTCGGGGACTACAATTCGGCGATCAGCGTGGCTTCCTTCGATGCCCTCTATCGCCTGAACCTCGCCAATCTTTACCGGCTGCTGAAGCTTCCCGTTCCGCATGCGCTGGATCGCGCGATCAGCGTTGGCCAGGGAGATCCTGCCCTCGGAGGGACGATGCGCCGCTCGGCCTGATTTTTCCATAACAAGAAACCGAAAAATGCCAAAATCCGTTTCCCTGCTTCTCGGCGTTCATGCCCACCAGCCCGTCGGGAATTTTCGCCATGTTATCGACGATGCCCAGGCGCGCTGTTACGGCCCTTTTCTGAGAGTCATGCACGGCTATCCGGAATTCAGGTTTTCGATCCATTTCAGCGGATGGCTGTTCGACGACCTCATGCAGCGCTATCCGAAAGACATGAAGCTCCTGCGTGAAATGGTGGAGAGGGGGCAGGCCGAGATTTTCGGGGGGGGCTATACCGAACCCGTGCTCGCCGTGATTCCCTATCGCGACAGGGTGGCGCAGATCGAAGGGCTTTCCGGCAGGCTGGAAAAGGCGCTGGGAAAAAGGCCTGAAGGAGCATGGTTGACCGAGCGGGTATGGGAGGCGACAGTCGTGCCCGCTTTGGCGGACTCCGGGATCGCCTACACTACAGTCGACGATTACCATTTCCTGTGCAGCGGTAAAACGGTTGCAGAGCTCGACGGATTTTTCACCACGGAAGAAGACGGCAGGCAGGTCGATCTCTTTCCGATTTCGGAAGCATTGCGCTACAGGCTGCCTTTTTCTCCTGCGCGGGAGGTGGTCGCCTATCTGGAGGGACTGGCAAAGGAGGAGGGAAACCCTGCCGCGATCTATTTCGACGACATCGAGAAATTCGGCATCTGGCCGGAGACTTACGCCTGGGTCTACGAAAAGGGCTGGCTCAAGGATTTCGTGGAAGGCGTGCTGGCCTCTTCCATCATCAAAACGATGCACTATTCGGATTACAGGAAAACGGCGAGAACGCGCGGGGTGGTCTATCTTCCGACCACTTCCTACATCGAGATGAACGAATGGACCTTGACCGTTCCTGCGGCGCACCATTATGCGGATCTGGTGCAGGAATCCAAGAATGCCGGGAAATTCGAGCAGAACAAGGCATTTTTGCGCGGCGGGATCTGGAAGAATTTCTTCAGCCGCTATCCGGAATCGAACTGGATGCACAAGCGCATGCTTTCCCTCTCGGCCCGCCTCGATGCCCTTCCCAAAAAATCCAGAACCGCCGAAATGCGCGAAGCGCTTTATGAATCGCAGGCGAACGATGCGTATTGGCACGGCCTTTTCGGCGGGCTGTACCTGCCCCATCTGCGGCGCGCGATTTACCGTGCAATCGTGAAGCTGGAGCATCTGCTCGATTCGGTTTCGGAAAGGAGCGAAAAGCAGGTCTGCGATCTGGATCTGGACGGTTTTGAAGAAGTCTTCATCCAGAACGGTACATTGCAGATCGCGGTCAGACTCGACGGCAGCGCTTCCGTTTGCGAATGGGACGCCTACGAGCTGGAGCACAATTTCGCCGATACGCTCTCGGCCCCTTCCGAGCATTACCACAGGAAAATCCATTTCAATGAAAGAGATACCTATGCAGGTGAGGGAATAGCCAATCCGCACGAGCGGGTGAGCTTCAAGGACAGGATACTTCCGGAAGATTTGAAGGTGGACGAAGGGCGCAAGGCGCTCTTCATGGAAAGATGGATCGCCGATTCCGGCGTCGAGAAACTGCGCTACGATCCGGTTCCGGATCGTTCCCGATACGGGCTTTCATTCAGGGCGGAAGCCGGAGAAGGGAAAGTCGGGAAGAAAATCCGTCTCGACGAAAACCGGCTCGTCGTCGAATACGAATTCGAGGAGATGGGACAGGGCATGTTCTGCGTCGAAGTCAATCTCGCGATGCCGAGTTGCGACGGCCCCGCCGGAAGATTCAGGATAGGGGAAGACATCATGGGAGGATTCGGTCAGGAACTGACGGTGCAGGATCTTAAATCACTGGTGCTCGAAGACAGCGTATTGGGCGGCAAAGTGTTCATCCGTCTGAACCAGGGAATGGGATGCTATGCCAGGCCGCATTTCAGCGTTTCTCAGTCCGAGGCTGGATTCGAGAAGATCATGCAGGCGGTGACGATTTCCCTGAGCTGTCGCCCGCAGGAGCTGAAGGAGCCTGTTTCCATCATTTTCGAAGTCGATCGGGCATGAATCTGGTCGGCATCGATGTGGGCGGAACGAACTTCAGGCTAGGAGTTTATTCCGGCACGGACTTGCTCGATGAAAAGCGTTTCGAAGCGGATTTTTCCCTGCTGTGCAACACGAAATCCCCTGTCGAGGCGCAATCTTCCATCGTCGCGACGATATCCGAGGCGATAGCCGGCGCACTGGAGCGCTTTCCGGATATCGCTGCGGTGGGTATCGGCTTTCCAGGCTTCATCGACCCGGAAACGATGCGCATTAAAAGCTCTCCCAATCTGCCCAATCTCAGGGATGTCGACATTGCGACACCGCTTTCAAACCGATTCGGCATTCCTGTTGTTGTCGAGAACGATGCGCTTGCCGCAGCCTGCGGCGAGCATGCGCTTGGCGAATCTTCCAGCCTGATTTACATGGGGCTGGGAACCGGTGTCGGAGGAGGGCTGGTTCTGAATGGCAACCCCTATTCCGGGGAGAACGGCGTTGCCATGGAAATCGGGCATATCATCGTAGTCCCGGGGGGGAGGGCATGCGGCTGCGGCAATTGCGGCTGCCTCGAACAGTATGCTTCTGCCACGGGCGTCGTCAAAACCTACTTCGAGCTTGCCGGGACGCATCTTTCGGCGAAGGAGATTGCCCATCTTGCCGGGAACGGCGATCCTGAATCCCTCCGCGCTTTCGATTTGGCCGGGAAAATGCTGGGCCATGCACTTTCCCATATTCTGAAAGTCCTGGATATTTCCCATGTCGTGATCGGAGGGGGGCTGAGCGCATCCTGGCATTTGATGGAAAAGCCCTTCCGGGAGAGCCTGGAGGCGGATCTGGTTCCGGTATTGCGCGGGAAAACACAAGTCGGGGTATCGAAAGCCCGTGACAGGGCCGGCATGCTGGGGGCTGCGAGGTTAGCCCTGAAGAATCGGAATCGTGCGGAATTCTGAGGGCGCTTTGACTGCAGCTTCCGCCAGGGTATGGCGATCCAGCACTTCGATGAAGGCGCTCCGCGCCTCGAAAAGCATGGATTTCAGGTTGCAGGTATTGGTGATCACGCACTGATCCGTTTCGGGATTGAAGCATTCCAGTAAATCGAAATCGGGTTCGGTGTGCCGGACCACGTCCCCCACCGTGATTTCATGGGCAGGGCGTGCCAGCCTGATTCCGCCATGTTTCCCTCTCGATGTGGAAATGAATCCGTTGATTCCGAGATTGTGCACCACCTTTACCAGATGATTCCTGGATATCTTGTAGAAATCGGCCAATTCGGTGATCGTCACGGTTTCTCCTTCCTTGTGGCTGAGATAGAGCAGAACGCGTAAAGAATAGTCCGAGTAGAGTGTCAGGCGCACGATTTCTTTTTCCAGGGATTCAAATTTATGTTGACAAATGGATTGGCGAAAAATAACATGTATTCAGAATGAATGATTAGTTAACCGGGTTCCGACTCCGATCTTAATCAAGCATTCCGGAAATAACAAGGGAGCATTTTCAATTCTACCGAAAGGAATCGCTATGAGTGGCAGTCTCTATGAAAAAATCGGCGGCGAAGCTGCAGTCAATGCTGCGGTCGACATCTTCTACCGCAAGGTGCTGGCTGACGATACGGTCAACAAATTCTTCGATGGCGTCGACATGGATAAACAGGCTGCCAAGCAGAAGGCCTTCCTCACCATGGCCTTCGGCGGACCGCACAACTATACGGGCGAAGACATGAGGCGCGGGCATGCGCATCTTGTCGCACGCGGCCTCAACGATGTGCATTTTGATGCCATCATGGGCCATATCGGCGCAACCCTCACCGAACTCAATGTGCCCGGGGATCTTATTGCCCAGGCTGCGGCGATCGCAGAGAGCACTCGCAAAGACGTTCTCGGCAAATAACGAACCCGGTGCATCATGGCAAGGATCACTTTCGATAATGCGTCCTACGACTGTAAAGAGAATGAATCGGTTCTCGATTGTCTCACCGCTCATGGTGTGCCGGTACCTTCTTCATGCAAGGCAGGTCTTTGCCAGACCTGCCTGATGCGCGCCGTATCGGGTCGGGTGCCGCCAGAATCCCAGAAAGGGCTCAAATCCACCCTGATCGAGCAGAATTATTTTCTCGCCTGCTCCTGCACTCCGAGCGAAGATCTCGAAGTGGCTCTCCCCGAGGCTGGCAAGGGTAAAATACCCGCAGTCGTGGCGGGGCTGGAGCCGCTGAATTCGGAAATTTTGTGCGTGAAGCTCAATCCTGTGGGACCCTTTGAATACAGGGCCGGACAGTACATCAATTTTTTCCGGGATGACTCCACCGCCAGAAGCTATTCGCTTGCGAGCGTGTCCAGCCTGGATGAATGCATCAAGCTGCATGTGCGCAAGATTCCAGACGGCCGCGTCAGCACCTGGATACACGAATGTCTGAGTCCGGGAGATACCGTGGATATCTCCGAAGCTCTGGGCGATTGCTTCTATGTGTCTGGAAACCCCGAGCAGGGGCTGCTCCTGATTGGAACCGGGTCGGGGCTTGCCCCCCTTTACGGCATCGTCAGGGATGCGCTGCTTGCCGGGCACACCGGGCCGATCCGGCTCTATCACGGCAGTCTGACTGTGGATGGGCTCTATCTGATCGACGAATTGCGCCGGCTGGCTAGGGATCATTCCAACTTCACCTATACACCATGCGTTTCGGAAGGGGAGGCGCCCGACGGCTTCTCTAGCGGAATCGTGCTCGATGTCGCGCTGAAGGAGCTCCCCAAACTCTCGGGCTGGCGGGTCTATCTTTGCGGGAATCCCGCCATGGTGAATGCAGCGAAGAAGCAGACCTTCCTTGCCGGCGCATCGATGAGGGACATCTACGCCGACCCTTTCGTGCCGGCGCAGCCCTGAATTATTGAACCACGCCGCAAGCCATGCGCGCTCCGCCCCCACCGAGAGCCGGATTGTCGGAATAATTATCGCCCCCGGCGTGGATCATGAGTGATCTGCCCTTGAGATCCGACACCTTGAGGCGGGGGGCGAGCACGGGTAGGGTCGCTTTCCCTTGTGCGTCCACAAAGAGTGCGGGAAGATCCCCGAGGTGCCCGTTGCCATAAGGGCCTTCATGATGCCCGGTGTTCCGAGGGTCGAAATGCCCGCCTGCCGCGAGTCCCGGAACCGACTTGCCTTCACTCATTTTCGCGCCGCAGTCCCCGTTCTGGTGGACATGGAATCCGTGTATCCCTGCCGTGAGGCCGGAAAGATCAGGCTTGAGTATCAGGCCGTAGGGGCCGTCCTCGGCCTGAATCGTACCGATTGTCTTGCCGGCGCCCGATGAATCGACGAGATGCATGGTTATCGAGATGCTTTCGGCGTGCGCGGCACTGAAAGCGAGGCAAAGCAGGGCAAAGGTCAGTTTTTTCATGGTCGGACTCCTTGGCTGGATGTTTATCCTGATTCTAGCACAGGGCCTTGCGCCGAAAAACGCTGCCCTCAGAAGGGGTTTTTGGATTTCATTTCATGGGCTCGCCTGCGCCTTTTTGCGTGGTCGAGTATGGCGCGGCGTTTTGCGGCGTCCGCCTCGTTCCATGCCACGATTTCGGCGAGCGATCTGAAGCAGCCGAGGCAGATGTCGTCTTCGTTCAGGCAGCAGTTGCGCACACAGGGAGAGGCCGTCATGGCGATGCTTTGAGCACCGTATCAAAGGCATCGGGGAGCTTTTCCGGGTAGTCCCGGCTGAAATGAAGCCCCCGGCTTTCGCGGCGCAGCATCGCGCTTCTCACGATGAGATCCGCGGTTAAAACGAGATTCCTGAGCTCGAGCAGATCCTGGCTGACCCTGAAGTTGGAGTAGTATTCCTCGATTTCTTCGGTAAGCAGCCTGATTCTGTTTTGCGCCCGCTCCAGGCGTTTCCTGGTGCGCACGATGCCCACGTAGTTCCACATGAAGCGGCGCAATTCAGACCAGTTGTGATGGATCACGATTTCCTCGTCGGCATCGGTCACGCGGCTTTCGTCCCACAGCGGCAGTTCGCATCTTTCTCCGGGAGGTTTGGACAGAATATCCGTCGCCGCAGCCTTCGAAAAAACCAGGCATTCCAGAAGGGAATTGCTTGCGAGACGGTTTGCACCATGCAAGCCGGTGCAGGCGGTTTCTCCCAAGGCATAGAGATTCGGGACGTCGGTTCTGCCTGAAAGATCGGTCACGATGCCGCCGCAAAGATAATGCGCTGCAGGAACCACAGGAATCGGCTCGCTGGAGATGTCGATGCCGAGTTCCAGGCATCGTGAATAGATGTTGGGGAAATGGATGCGCAGGAAATCCGGACCCTTGTGCGTCATGTCGAGATAGACGCACTCGATGCCGCGTTTTTTCATTTCGAAATCGATCGCGCGGGCGACCACATCTCTCGGCGCAAGTTCGGCTCTTTCATCGTGGTCCGGCATGAAACGCGTCCCGTCCGGCAGTCGCAGGATCCCGCCCTCACCTCTGAGCGACTCCGAAATGAGGAAGGATTTTTCCTTGGGATGGTAGAGGCAGGTCGGATGAAACTGGATGAATTCCATATTGGCCACCCTGCAACCGGCGCGCCATCCGATCGCTATGCCGTCTCCTGTCGCGGTGTCGGGGTTCGTGGTGTAGAGGTAAACCTTTCCGGTGCCGCCCGTAGCCAGAACGGTGTTGTCCGCAGCGATGCTCTTCACCCGGTTTTCAACGGAATCCAGAGCATACAGGCCAAGGCACCGGTTGTTCTCGAAGCCGAGCTTCGATCCCGTGATCAGGTCGATCGCCATATGGTTCTCGAGTATGGTGATGTTGGGATTTTCCTTCACCTCCCCGACGAGGGTTTGCTGGACAGCTTTCCCCGTCGCGTCGGCGGCGTGGATGATTCTTCTGAAACTGTGTCCGCCTTCCCTGGTGAGATGGTAGTGGCCGGCGTCCGCAGGGTCGGGAGTGAAGGGAACATGCCTGTCGATCAGCCACTGGATGGCTTCCTTTCCTTCGCTCACGACATGCCTCACCACTTCCTCGTTGCAAAGGCCGGCGCCCGCGATGAGGGTGTCCCTGACATGTGCTTCGATCGAATCGTCTTCGGAGAGGACTGCCGCGATACCGCCCTGGGCCATGTAGCTTGCGCCCCCGAGCAGGGATTTTTTCGTGATCAGGCCGACTTTCTGCCTTTCGGCAAGCTGCAGTGCAAGGGAGAGTCCGGCGAGTCCGCTGCCGACGATGATCGTGTCAAAGCGCATCCGTTCAAACCCTGTGTTATATTTCTGTCACAAATATATCATGCATTCCGGTTGTTTTTATGAAAACAGGGCGCGTTCGGTGAACTAATGTCCCTGCCGGGTTGTCTGTTGTTTGAAATTGCACGCTTCCTGTGCTTCATGAACGATGTCCTGAAAGGTTATACTAAAGCGAATACGCAATACGATCGAAGCTGAATCGAAACCTTTCGCACTATTCAGGGAAATTCATGGAGGACAGAAGCATAGACCAGCAGTTGGTTGAACGGGCGCAGCGTGGAGACAAGCATGCGTTCGGGCTGCTGGTCGAGAAGTACCAACGCAAGCTCTCCAGGCTGCTTTCGCGGTTCATTCGCGATCCGGCCGAGGTGGAGGACGTGACGCAGGAAGCTTTCATCAAGGCTTACCGTGCCTTGCCCGCCTTCAGGGGGGACAGTGCGTTTTATACATGGCTCTATCGGATCGGCATCAATACGGCGAAGAATTATCTGGTGGCGCAAGGGCGCCGAGCGCCGACGACGACGGCGCTGGACAACGAGGAGGTGGAAAGTTCCGAGGACGGGGAGGGGTTGTGGGAGGTGACCACCCCGGAAAACGAATTGATGAGCAAGCAGATCGTCCAGACGGTGAACAGTACGCTGCAGAACCTGCCTGACGAACTCAGGCAGGCGATCACGCTGCGGGAAATCGAAGGTTTGAGTTACGAGGAAATTGCGAACATCATGGATTGCCCGATAGGAACGGTGCGTTCCAGAATTTTTCGTGCTAGGGAAGTGATTGCAGAGAAACTGAGACCGATGTTGGAACCCAGGAAGAACAAGAGGTGGTGAAATGACTGAAAAAATTTCGATGCTGATGGACGGCGAGCTGGACGAAGATGAGGCGCTCACCCTGGTGTCCAGGATGAAAGCCCAGGAACAGGACGACTGGCTTTATTATCATCTGATCGGCGACGCCATCAGGGATCCCGAGGGATTCAGAGCCGATCTCGATCTGGATTGCAGCGAGGCCATCCATGCCGAGCCCACCGTGCTGGCTCCTGTCCCGCACAAAACGAACCCACACAAGGCCAATCGTTATGCCTGGTCGGTAGCAGCCTCATTTGCAGCGGTCATGCTGGTCGGATGGGTCGCGTTGCAAAGCCCCGAGAACTCCCCGGTTCCGAAACGGGTCGCACAGGCCACGCATCTCGATGTCATTAAATCCAGATTGAGCGACTATCTGCTTGCACATCAAGAGGTTTCTCCGGAATCCGAAATGATGAATTCCAATATCATGCAGGTTTCCGACACCTATCAGGAAAACGGCAGATGAGAGTTGTTGTCTTGCTGGTCTGCCTTGTAGCCAATGGCGCGTTTGCATCGACACCGCTTCCGGCGCAGGAGTCCCTCCAGTTGCTGCAGAAAATCTCCGCAGCTGCACGTCAAGTGACCTACCAGGGCACTTTCATCTTTCAGCGCGAAGGACGTATCGACAGCACGCGAATCTACCATTTGGCCGACCACTCTGGCGAATATGAAAAACTGGTCAGGCTGGACGGGCCTGCTCGCGAAATCATCTTCAATGGGGAAGGTTACCAATTCTACTATCCCGATCAGAGATCCATGATGGCGGAGCGCCACGATGTGGCGAGAAGGGGATTTCCCTCGTTGTTGCCGGAACAGTTGCAGACGCTTTCTGAAAATTATCAGGTCGAGGACGACGGCAGTGAGCGATTGGCCGGCTACGAAACCAGGGTCTTGCGCCTGACGCCCAAGGATGGTTTTCGCTATGGGCACAAGCTGTGGATCGATCCTTCAACCAATCTGCTCCTGAAAGTTGCGATGGTCGGCGAGGATGGCGGCATCATCGAACAATTCGCATTCACCTATGTCAAAATCGGGGGCAGCCTGGACAGGAATTTGCTCAAGCCCACCCTGCCGGTAAAGGCGCCCATGCTGCAAAATGCTCCCCGCCATGAGGCGATGCTGAGCGGATGGGAAGTCGACAAGTTGCCTTCCGGGTTCAGGAAAATCGCCGAAATGAAGAGGCTGTTTCGGGGTAAATCCGATCCTGTGACGCATCTCGTTTATTCGGATGGCATCGTGGCCGTTTCGGTTTTTATCGAGCCATTGAAATCGGGGGCGAGACCCATGGAGGGGGTGGCGAAGCAGGGTGCGGTGAATCTATATGCCCGTCCCGAGGACAAATACCAGATCACTGTGGTCGGGGAAGCCCCCGAAGTCACTGTGAGACAAATCGGCGATTCGGTCGTCTACAAGGGAAAGCCATGATCGAAACGCGCGCAAGAGTGATCGAGGCCGGAAACGGAGTTGCTCTGGTTGAAGCCGAAAGGCAGGCGGGTTGTGGTCATTGCGACACAGCGAAAGGCTGCGGCAAATCCGCCATGTCAAAGCTGTTCTGCTCGAATCCCAGAAGGTTCGAGGTCATCGATCCCGTGGGAACCAAAGTGGGCGATGAAGTGTGGATAGGGGTTCGGGACGGTGCCCTGTTGAAAGGGTCGATGGCCGTTTATGGGGTGCCGATGCTGGCGCTTCTTGCGGGTTCTCTCGCGGGCAATGTTTATGGAGGGGATGGGGCTGCCGTTCTGGGCGGCGGCATGGGCCTTGTCCTGGGTTTTTTATGGGCAAGGCACTACAGCACGCTCAATCGCGGCAATCCCCGCTTCCAACCCTTCATTCTGGAAAAATGATTTTGAAGCAAAGGAAAGACTTATGACGAAATTTTACGTTTTTTTGCTCTCGCTGCTCATGGTCTCTGCGGCAAATGCTCAGAACCTCCCGGACTTCACCCAGATCGCTTCCAAGGAAGGTCCGGCTGTCGTCAACATCAGCACCACGCATATGGTGCACAATTCCGGAGCTCCTGCGATGCCGGGCTTGTCTCCTGATGATCCCTTTTACCAGTTTTTCCGCCGTTTCGGTCCTCAGGTGCCGCGCGATTACGAAGCGCGCTCGCTGGGTTCGGGCTTCATCATCAGTTCCGACGGCTATATCCTGACCAATGCCCATGTGGTCGATTCTGCAGACGAGGTGATGGTCAAGCTCAACGACAAACGTCAGTTCAAGGCCAGGGTGATCGGGGTCGACAAGCGTTCCGATGTTGCGCTTGTCAAGATCAAGGCCCAGGGACTGCCTTTCGTGACAAGGGGGGATCCTGCCAAACTGAAGGTTGGCGAGTGGGTGGTCGCGATCGGCTCGCCTTTCGGCTTCGACAATACAGTGACTGCCGGAATCGTCAGCGCCAAGGGGCGCGCATTGCCCCAGGAAGATTATGTGCCTTTCATCCAGACCGACGTGGCGATCAATCCCGGCAATTCGGGCGGACCGCTTTTCAACATGGAAGGAGAAGTGGTCGGGATCAATTCGCAGATCTACAGCAGGACGGGTGGATTCATGGGGCTTTCCTTCGCCATTCCCATCGATGTCGCGATGAATGTGGTCGATCAGCTGCGCAGTACGGGGCATGTGACCCGGGGCAGGATGGGCGTCGTGATCCAGAACGTGAGCCGGGAGCTTGCGGAATCCTTCGGACTTTCCGATCCCAAGGGCGCGCTGATCAGCAAGGTGGAAAAGGACGGGCCGGCCGACAAGGCGGGTCTCGAGCCTTCAGACATCATCCTGAAATTCAACGGGAAGGCCATTGGCGAATCGCGGGACCTACCCAAAATCGTCGCTGCGACGAAGCCGGGGTCGAAAGTCGATATCGAGATCTGGCGCAAGGGAAGAAGTGTCGTAGTGCCGCTCGTCGTGGGTGAGATACCTGCGGACAAAACTGCCGTGAACGAGGCGCAGCAGGGGGGCGCGAGGAAATCCGACAGGCTGGGGCTGTATCTGGCCGAATTGACTCCCGACCAGAAGAAGCAGATCCAGAGTGCGCATGGCCTGGTTGTCGCGAATATTGAGGATGGTCCGGCGGCCGATGCAGGGATCGCGAGGGGGGACGTCATCCTCTCGCTCAATAATCAGAACGTTGACAGCGTCTCCCAGTTCGATAATTTGCTTGCGAAGATTCCCAAGGGGAAAGTCGTCGCATTGCTGGTATGGCGCGGCGGGAATGCGATTTTCGTCACGATGAAAGTCGGATGAAGTATTACCATTGCACGCCGAAATCCGCTAAAATTCGGGATTGACATTCAAAGGGCACCTCAAGTGCCCTTTTTCCCGAATCATGATGCAGCATATCCGCAACTTTTCTATCATCGCCCATATCGATCACGGCAAGTCCACCCTGGCGGACCGGATCATCCAGCTTTGCGGCGGGCTTTCCGAGCGGGAGATGGAATCCCAGGTGCTCGATTCGATGGATCTCGAACGCGAGCGGGGCATCACCATCAAGGCCCAGACTGCAGCCCTGAAATATGTCGCGAAGAACGGCGAGACCTATTATCTGAACCTGATCGATACCCCCGGGCATGTCGATTTCTCCTATGAGGTTTCCCGCTCGCTGGCCGCTTGCGAAGGTGCGCTTCTGGTGGTCGACGCTTCCCAGGGAGTTGAGGCGCAGACGGTGGCCAACTGCTACACTGCGCTGGATCAGGGGGTGGAAGTGCTTCCCGTGCTCAACAAGATCGATCTGCCGGCTGCCGAGCCTGACAGGGTCATCCAGGAAATCGAGGACATCATCGGGATCGATGCGCACGGTGCAGTGCGGGCAAGCGCGAAGACTGGCGTCGGGGTGGAAGATATTCTGGAGGAAGTGATTCTCAGGATTCCCCCGCCGAAGGGCGACCTCGACGCGCCGCTGAAGGCGCTCATTATCGATTCCTGGTTTGACAATTATGTCGGCGTGGTGATGCTGGTGCGCGTGGTGGATGGGGTGTTGAGACCCAAGGACAGGATCCTGCTGATGTCCAATGGGCTTTCCTATCTTTGCGAGGAAGTCGGGGCTTTCACTCCCAAATCGATGGCGAAGGAAAACCTGAGCGCCGGGCAGGTGGGTTATGTGATCGCGGGGATCAAGGAACTGAAATCCGCCAAGGTGGGCGATACGATTACCCTTGCTTCCCGTCCCGCGGCATCCCCGCTTCCGGGATTCAAGGAAATCCAGCCCCAGGTTTTCGCGGGACTTTATCCTGTCGAATCCAGCGAGTACGATGCCTTGAGGGACGCCCTCGAGAAACTCAAGCTGAACGATGCCTCCCTCAATTACGAGGCCGAGACTTCGCAGGCGCTGGGCTTCGGTTTCCGCTGCGGTTTCCTGGGACTCCTGCACATGGAAATCGTGCAGGAGCGCCTCGAGCGCGAATACGGCATGAATCTCATCACGACCGCCCCCACGGTCGTCTATCAGGTCGTGGCCAAGGACGGAACGATTTCCGAAATCGAAAATCCTTCCAGGATGCCCGATCCTTCCAAGATAGAGGAGATCAGGGAGCCGATCATCAACGCGACGATACTTGTGCCCCAGGAATATGTCGGCGTCGTGATGACGCTTTGCGTGCAGAAGCGCGGCGTACAGCGCAATATGCAGTACATGGGCCGACAGGTGATGCTCAATTACGACATGCCGCTCAACGAGGTGGTGATGGATTTCTTCGACAAGCTGAAGTCCGCCAGCCGCGGCTATGCATCGCTCGACTACGAATTCAAGGAATATCAGGCGTCCGATCTCGTCAAGCTCGACATCATGATCAATGGCGAGAAGGTCGATGCGCTTTCCCTGATCGTGCACCGTTCGAACAGCCAGTATCGCGGCAGGCAGCTCGCAGAAAAAATGCGCGAGCTCATTCCCAGGCAAATGTTCGATGTCGCAGTGCAGGCCGCGATCGGGGCGCACATCATCGCGAGGGAAACCATCAAGGCCTTGCGCAAGAACGTATTGGCGAAATGCTACGGCGGCGACATCTCCAGGAAGCGCAAACTCCTGGAAAAGCAGAAGGCCGGGAAGAAGCGCATGAAGCAGGTCGGCAGCGTCGAGATTCCGCAGGAAGCATTCCTCGCCGTGCTGCAGATCGACAACAAATAATTTGGGGGAAATATGGATTTTGCTTTGATCATGGTGATTCTGCTTTTCGTGACCGGCGCGATCTGGCTGCTGGACAGGTTTTCCCTGAGAAAGAGCCGGCCTGCAGGCGAAAAGGAGCCATGGTGGGTCGAATATCCCAAGAGCTTTTTTCCCGTGATTCTGGCTGTCTTCGTGCTGCGCTCTTTCCTGGTCGAGCCTTTCAAGATTCCTTCCGGTTCGATGATCCCGACCCTGCTTGTGGGCGACTTCATTCTCGTCAACAAGTACACCTACGGCATCAGGATACCGGTCATCGACAGGAAAATCATCGACATCAACGAGCCCAGGCGCGGCGAAGTGATGGTATTCCGCTATCCCAACGATCCTTCGGTCGATTACATCAAGCGCGTTGTCGGATTGCCCGGGGACACGGTCATCTACAGGGACAAGCATCTGTTCGTGAACGGTGCCGAAGCTTCCCAGGAGCCGGACGGGAAATACAGCTATGTGGAAGGCGGACTCAATTTTATGCAATTGAACCGCATGAAGGAAAATCTGGACGGACACATCCACGACATCCTGATCAATCCGGATCAGCCGAATGCCCATCTTGAAGGGGTGAGGGATTTTCCACACAGGGAGAACTGCACCTACAGCGAGCATGAGTTCAGTTGCGTTGTGCCCCCGGGCAATTATTTCATGATGGGGGACAACCGTGACGGCAGCAGCGACGGGCGCTACTGGGGATTCGTGCCGGAGCGCAACATCGTCGGGCGTGCTTTCCTGATCTGGTGGAATTTCAGCGACCTGAAGCGCATCGGAACCTTGATCAATTGAGGAGAAAACCTTGAAGAAGCAGAGCGGGATTACCCTTTCAGGCTTTCTGATGGCATCGGCGATTGTCATCGTGGCAGCGCTGCTTGCGGTGAAGATCATCCCTGCCTATACCGAATACGAGAGCATCAAGCGCGACATGACCGAAATCGTGAACAATCCGGACATGGCCGATGCTTCGGATCTTGAGATCCGCGATGCCTTTGCGAAGAAGGCGTCGGTGGACGATGTCACATCGGTCACTGCCCAGGACATCCAGATCGACAGGGATCCTTTCCAGCTTCATGTCAAATATGTGGTGAATGTTCCGCTGGTGACGAATTTTGGCCTGCATTTCGATTTCGAGGTCAAGGCGATCAAGGGGGCGAAGTAGCTTGGAAGCGCTCTGCTCGAGGATGGGCTATGCATTCAGCGACAAGGCGCTGCTGCGGCAGGCGTTGACCCATCGCAGCCATGGCAGCCCGAACAACGAGCGCCTTGAATTCCTGGGAGACAGCATCCTGAATTGCGTGATTGCCGAAGCGCTCTTCAAGGCATTTCCGAAACTCCCGGAAGGGGATCTCTCGAGAATCAGGGCGAATCTCGTCAACCAGCAGAGTCTTTGCGAACTCGCGATTCGATTGGATCTCGGAAGCTGCCTTCTGCTGGGCGAGGGGGAAGTAAAAAGCAGCGGAAACAGGCGCCCTTCCATACTGGCAGATGCACTGGAAGCGGTTTTCGGCGCGATTTTCCTCGACGGCGGCTTTAGTGCGGCCGAGCATGTCATCAAGCAGCTCTACGAGAAATCGCTGGTTTCCGGCGATTCTGGTTCGCACAAGGACCCTAAAACACAGCTTCAGGAATACCTGCAGGGCAGGAGAATTGCGCTCCCGCGCTATCATGTGGTGGAGACGAGCGGGGAAGCGCACAGGCAGCGCTTCAAGGTGGAATGCTGCATTGCCGAACTCGACATCCGCACCACGGGCGAAGGGGAGAGCCGTCGCGGGGCGGAGCAGTCAGCGGCGCTCGATGCCTATCGCAGCGCCACCCGGGCCAACCCGTGAGGACCGGATATGTCGCCATCGTGGGCAGGCCGAATGTCGGCAAGTCCACCCTGCTCAACCATATCGTCGGACAGAAGATCAGCATCACTTCCAGCCGCGCCCAGACGACCCGGCACCGCATCACGGGGATTTTGACGACCAGCGGCAGCCAGCTGGTTTTCGTCGATACGCCGGGCTTCCAGAACCAGCATGTGAATGCGCTCAATCGCGCGATGAACCGCAGCGTGAAGCGCAGCCTCGAGGCGGTCGACGTCGTGCTTTTCGTGATCGAGGCGGGGCATTTCGACGAACGCGATGCCATCGTGCTCGAGCTTTTGCCTCATGACAAGCCGGTTTTTCTCGTCATCAACAAGATCGACAGGCTGGCCGACAAGGCGCAACTTCTGCCCTTCATGGAAAAGGTCGCATCCAAATTTTCCTTTGCCGCGATTATCCCGGTTAGCGCCGAAAAGAATCTGCAACTCGACCAGCTGGTGAAGGCTGTCGAGCCTGCCCTTCCGGAAGGGGAGCCGCTTTTCGGGGAGGACGAGATCACCGAGAGGAGCGAGCGGTTTCTCGCATCCGAACTCGTCAGGGAGAAGCTTTTTCGCCTCCTGGGGGACGAAATCCCCTATTCGACCGCTGTCGAGATCGAGCAATTCAAGATGGAAGGGGAAATGCGCCGCATCCATGCCCTGATTCTCGTCGACAAGCCCAACCAGAAGGCGATCGTGATCGGCAAGGGAGGCGAAAAGCTGAAGGCGATCGCCACCCAAGCGAGACGGGACATGGAAAAGCTGTTCGACGGCAAGGTTTTTCTCGAAATCTGGGTCAAGGTGAAATCGGGATGGAGTGACGACGAGCGCGTGATCAAGAGCCTGGGGTATGAAGAAGGCTGAAAGGTTCGATTCGAAGGAGGCTTTCGTCCTGCACAGCTATCCCTTTCGCGAGACGAGCCTGATCGTCGAGGCGTTCAGCCTGGATCTGGGCAGGGTGGCGCTGGTCGCGCGCGGCGCGCGCAGGCCTGCATCCAGTTTCAGGGGCTTGCTGCTCCCCTTCCAGCCGCTGCTGCTTTCCTGGTACGGCAAATCCGAGCTCAGAACGTTGCACCGCGCCGAATGGCAGGGCGGCCAGCCGAGGCTCGCGGGAATGGCGCTGATCTGCGGACTCTACCTGAACGAGCTGCTGATGCGGCTTCTTCCCAGAGACGACGCCCACGAAGGGCTTTTCGCCAATTACCGGGAAACATTGCAGGCCATGGGGCGGGACACCGATCTGCCAGGCATACTCAGGCGCTTCGAAGTCGATCTTTTGAAGGAGATGGGCTATGCGCCCATTCTCGACTCCGATGTCATGGGGAAGCCGATCGAGCCGGATCGGGTTTATACTTACGAACTGGAGCGCGGGCCTGTGCCGGATGAGGGAACAATTCCGAATTCCGTCAGGCTCACGGGCAAGACGCTGCTCGATATGGCGTGCGGGAATTATTCGGATGCCACTACCCAGCAGCAGAGCAAGGCCCTGATGCGCATGTTGATCAATCACCATCTGGGCGCCCAGCCCTTGCACACGCGGCGCCTGCTTCAGGATTTGCAGAGATTATGATTCAGCTCGGCTTCAATATAGACCATATCGCAACGGTCAGGCAGGCGCGCGGCACGACCTACCCCAGTCCAATTCATGCCGCATTGCTCGCCGAAAATTCGGGAGCGGATTCGATTACGCTGCATCTCAGGGAAGACAGGCGGCATATCCAGGACAGGGATGTCGAAATTCTGCGCGAGATATTGCAGACCAGGATGAACCTCGAATCCGCGGTGACGCAAGAGATGATCGAGTTCGCCCTGCGCATCAGGCCGCAGGACATCTGTCTCGTTCCAGAGCGCAGGGAAGAACTGACCACGGAAGGCGGACTCGACGTGATTGCGCATTTCGACCGCATCAAGGTTGCCTGTTCAAAACTGCGTGATGCCGGAATCCGGGTTTCCCTTTTCATCGATGCCGAAACCGCGCAGATCGAGGCAGCTGCGAAGGCGGGCGCGCCGGTGATCGAGATCCATACCGGACATTATGCGAATCTGCGAGGGAGGGAACAGGAAGAAGAAATCCTGCGCATCGAAAATGCGGTAGAAAGCGCCATGGCGCTGGGGCTCAAGGTCAATGCCGGGCATGGTCTCGATTACCACAACGTGCAGCGGATCGCAGCGATAAAGGGCGTGGAAGAACTCAACATCGGGCACGCCATCGTCGCACGTGCGCTTTTCGTGGGGCTTCCCGAAGCGGTTCGCTCCATGAAGCAGCTGATGCTGGAAGCCCGATGATCTACGGCATCGGTACCGACATCATCGAGGTCGGGCGAGTCGCCAAGCTCCTGGAGCGCTTCGGCGAGCGATTCTCGAAAAGGATACTGTCTTTCGGAGAATGGTCGGCCTTCGAGGCGAGTGCCAGCCCGGTGCATTTTCTCGCCAAGCGCTTTGCAGCCAAGGAAGCGCTTTCCAAGGCGCTCGGCGTGGGACTCAGGCATCCCGTGAGCTTCGGATTTATTTCGGTCGTGAACGATTCCCTGGGCAAGCCCGGGTTCAGGTTTCATGACGAACTGGACGCATTCCTTCAGGAATGCGGTATTTCGAACCACCACCTCAGCCTCAGCGACGAGAAGAGTCTCGCCTGCGCTTTCGTGGTCCTGGAAAAGGGAGAATAAATGGCGCTCGGCCCGATCATGCTGGACATTCAGGGAGTCGAACTGACGCTGGAAGACAGGGAAAGACTGATGCATCCCGGAACGGGAGGCGTGATTCTTTTTTCCAGGAATTTCCAGTCCATCGAGCAGGTTCGCGAGCTCTGTTCCTCGATCCATGCCTTGCGCACGCCGCCGCTCCTGGTTGCTGTCGACCACGAGGGCGGCAGGGTGCAGCGCTTTCGCGAGGGTTTCACACGCATTCCGCCGATGCGCGAATTCGGGGAAATCTGGGACACGCATCCCGCCCGCGCGAAGCATCTTGCCAGATTGGCCGGCTTCGTCCTGGCATCCGAACTGCGCGCCTGCGGCGTGGATTTCAGTTTCACGCCGGTGCTCGACATCGATTACGGCAGGAGCGGCGTGATCGGAGACCGGGCTTTCCATGAGGACCCGGAAGCGATAGCCGCGCTCGCCCACAGCCTGACGATCGGTCTCAGGGAAGGCGGGATGGGCAGCGTCGGCAAGCATTTTCCGGGGCACGGCCATGTCGAGGCGGATTCGCATGTCGCAGTGCCGGTCGACGAGCGCGGCCTCGACGAAATGCTCGGGAAGGATCTCGTCCCCTTCAGGCAGATGATCGATTTCGGGATGACCGCGGTGATGCCGGCCCATGTGATCTATCCGAAAGTCGATTCCCTGCCTGCAGGATTTTCCGGCATATGGCTGGAGAAGATTTTGCGCCGGCAGCTCGGTTTCGAAGGGGTGATATTCAGCGACGACCTCAGCATGGCGGGGGCGAAGGTTGCGGGAAGCGTGGTCGAGCGGGCGCAGGCTGCGCTTGGCGCCGGCTGCGACATGGTGCTCGTGTGCAACGACCCGGCTGCGGCGGACGAGTTGCTCTCCGGCTTGAAATGGGAAATGCCCGCGCTTTCCATGTCGAGGCTCGCCAGGATGCACGGCAGGCCCCACCCCAAGACATGGTTCCAGCTGCGGGAAGATGTGCATTACTGTGATGCCGTCCGCCAGGTGGCCGGCGTCGGGGTGAAGGACGGGGAGCTGGCGCTTTAATGGGGCACGATCATGCTCATGCCCACGATTATTCGAGGGCTTTCCGGATCGGCATGACGCTCAATACGGCGTTCGTCTGCCTGGAGCTGTATTTCGGATTGCAGAGCCATTCGCTCGCCCTGCTCGCCGACGCCGGCCACAATTTCAGCGACGTGCTCGGGCTTGCCGCAGCCTGGGGGGCGGCTGTCCTGTCCAGAAAAATTCCATCGTTGCGCTACACCTACGGTTTCAGGAGTTCTTCCATCCTGGCGGGGTTGTTCAATGCGCTCCTGCTGCTCGTCGTCACCGGGGGGATTATCTGGGAAGCCCTCTCCAGGTTGAGCCATCCTTCCCCCATTGGCGGAAAAACCGTGATCGGAATCGCGCTCCTGGGTTTTCTGGTGAACCTCTTCACGGCAATTCTTTTGCATCATCGGCACGAGGAGGATCTCAATGTCAGGGCGGCCTTTCTGCATATGGCATCCGACGCCGCCCTGTCCCTCGGTGTCGCGGTTTCCGGGGCGATCGTGCTGTTCACCGGATTCTACAGGCTGGACCCATTGGTGAGCCTCGCGATATCCGCAGCGATCATCTACGGCACCTGGGATATCCTCAAGCATTCGACAGGGCTTGCCCTGCATGCCGTGCCATCGAATATCGACCCGAAGCGGGTGAGGGACTATTTTTCTTCCCTTGCCGGGGTGCATGAAGTGCACGATCTGCACATCTGGGGGATGAGCACGACAGAATCCGCCTTGACGGTTCATCTGGTGATGCCGCAGGGGCATCCGGGGGACGCCTTCATGGCGAAAATCGCCCAGGACTTGCGCGATCTTTTCCATATCGGGCACGCGACGATGCAGGTCGAAATCGGGGACCCCATGCACCCCTGCGCGCTGGCCCCCGAGCACCTGGTCTGAAATGAAATTTTCCGAAAACTGCCGCCTGTGCCCGAGGCTTGCGAATTTTCTCGATGAAGTGAGAGTATCCCATCCGGATTATCATGCGAAGCCCGTTTCCCCTTTCGGGGACGATTCCCCGGAACTTCTCGTGGTGGGGCTTGCGCCTGGCATGCATGGGGCGAACCGGACCGGGCGCCCCTTCACCGGGGACCATGCGGGAATACTGCTCTACGAGACGCTCCACAAGTTCGGCTTTTCCAGTCAGGCTGCATCCGAAAAAGGAGATGCCCTGGTCTTGAAGAGATGCCGGATCACCAATGCGGTGAAGTGCCTCCCCCCGCAGAACAAGCCGGACAATGCCGAGATCAGGCAATGCAATGCCTATCTGGCGCAGGAAGTTGCCGACCTCGATCATGGCAGTGCGATTCTCGCTCTCGGCACGATCGCGCATAATGCCGTGCTCTTTGCGCTCAAGCAGAAGGCGAAGGATTATCCGTTCGGGCACGGCAACATTCACGATCTGCCGGGCGGATTCAGGCTTCACGACAGCTATCATTGCAGCCGCTACAATACCCAGACGAGGCGCCTGACCCGGGAAATGTTCGAGGCCGTCTTCGAAAACATCAGGAGGATGTCAGCATGCCATACGTCAACATCAGGATAGCGGGAACGCTCACGCGCGAACAGAAGCAAAAGATCGCGCAGGAAATTACCGATACGCTGGAGCGCATCGCGCAAAAGCCCGCATCCTACACCTACATTGCCTTCGACGAGATGCCGGACGCCAATTGGGCGATAGCGGGGAAACTCCTCGACGAGGAAGACTAGTGGACCTGAAGGCTTATGCCGCCAGGCTCCCCATGCAGCCCGGCGTCTACCGCATGATCGATGCGGCGGGATTGGTGATCTATGTCGGCAAGGCGCGCGAACTCAAGAAGCGCGTGAGTTCCTATTTCCAGAAGACAGACCATTCCCCGCGCATCAGGCTGATGGTGTCGCAGATCGCATCGATCGAAACCACCGTGACGCGCACCGAAGCGGAGGCCCTGATCCTCGAGAACAATCTCATCAAGTCGCTAAGCCCCCGCTACAACATATTGTTCAGGGACGACAAATCCTATCCCTACATTCAGTTGAGCGGGCACGAATTTCCCCGCCTGGCCTATTACCGGGGGGCGCTCGACCGCAGGAGCCGGTTTTTCGGACCTTTCCCGAATGCGGGCGCGGCAAAGGAATCCATCCATCTTTTGCAGAAGATATTCCGCCTGAGGACCTGTGAGGACAGCGTTTTCGCCAACCGTTCGCGCCCCTGCCTGCTCCACCAGATCCGTCGCTGCAGCGGGCCTTGCGTGGGCCTGGTGTCGAACGAATCCTATGCGGAAGATGTTAAGGCGGCGGCCGCCTTCCTGAACGGCAGGCAGAACGAACTGCTGCAGGATATCGCGATCAGGATGAATGCAGCCGCGGAAAAACTGGATTTCGAACAGGCTGCGATCTACCGCGACCAGATGCAGTCGCTGCGGCGTGTCCAGGAGAAGCAGTATGTCCTGAGCGGCCATGCGGTGGATGCCGACGTCGTGGTCTGCGCTTCCAGCGGGGATGCGATCTGCGTGAATCTTGCGATGATCCGGGGAGGACATCATCTCGGAGACAGGAGCTTCTTTCCGAAAAATGCGCAGGGATACGAAATTCCGGACGTGCTCGAAGCCTTCCTTGCCCAGCATTATCTGTCCTTTCCGGTTCCCTCGCAGATCATCCTGAATGGAAAAGTCGGGCTGCTCGCCGAACAGCTGGGGGGAAAGGTGCAATTCATCACGGATCCCATTGGGGAGAAGCGCGCCTGGCTGGACATGGCGGTAGAGAATGCCAGGCTTGCATTGGGCAGGATGCTCGGCGAGAAGCTCGGCCAGGAGGCGAGACTGGAGGCGCTCAAGGAGGCGCTGAGTCTGGATGAGGCGCCCGGCCGGATCGAATGTTTCGACATCAGCCATACGCAAGGGGAGGCGACGGTCGCTTCCTGCGTGGTCTACGACAGGTTCGCCATGCAGAAGGGGGAATACCGTCGCTACAATATTGCAGGCATACCCGGGGATGATTACGGGGCGATGCGCATTGCGCTCGAGAAGCGCTACGGAAAGGGGGAAGGGCTGCTGCCCGATCTCATCCTGATAGACGGCGGAAAGGGGCAATTGAAAGCCGCCAGTGAAACGCTTCATGAGCTCGGCATGACCGGGGTGAATATGATCGGGGTGGCGAAGGGGGAGGGGCGGCGCGCGGAAAACGACAGGCTGATTTTCTTGGGGGCTGAAAAACCGTTACAATTGGAACGCGATAACCCCGGCCTTCTGCTCATCCAGACAATCAGGGACGAAGCACACCGATTTGCGATCTCCGGGCACCGCGCCAAAAGGGGAAAGGCCAGGACCGCATCCGGGCTAGAGGAAATCGAGGGAATAGGCGGGAAGAGAAGGCAGCGCCTTCTGACCCGTTTCGGGGGGCTCAGGGGCGTGCTTGCCGCGAGCATAGAGGAACTGGAGCAGACGGACGGGATCAGCCGTGCGCTTGCAGAGAAAATATACCGACATTTGCATTGATGCCCTATACCATTCCCAATCTGCTGACCTGGCTCAGGATACTCCTGATTCCGCTTTTCGTCGGCATGTTCTATTTTCCCGACATCTGGATTTCCGCGGAAAACAAGAATCTCTTTTCGGCGCTGATTTTTCTGTTCGCTGCGATCACCGACTGGCTCGACGGCTACCTTGCACGCGCGCTTGAGCAGACTTCCGCCTTCGGCGCCTTTCTCGATCCCGTCGCCGACAAGCTGATGGTCGCCGCAGCCCTCATCGTGCTGGTGAAGCTCGGGCGCGTGAACGATCTGGTTTCCTTCATCATCATAGGCCGCGAAATCGCAATTTCAGCGCTGCGCGAATGGATGGCGAAGATCGGCGAGAGCAGCAGCGTCGCGGTTTCCTTCATAGGCAAAGTCAAGACGGCATCCCAGATGGTGGCGATTCTCCTGCTGCTCTACGACGGCAGCGTGATGGGCCTGGACTCTTTCTGGGTCGGCACCTGGCTGATTTATCTGGCTGCCATTCTCACCCTGGTTTCCATGGCCTACTATCTGAAGATGGCTGCGCCCGGAGCGGCAGAGCCTTGACAAAAGGGTGCGCCCCTTTATAATAGCGTCTCTTTCAAGCGGGAATAGCTCAGTGGTAGAGCACAACCTTGCCAAGGTTGGGGTCGCGAGTTCGAACCTCGTTTCCCGCTCCAAAAAAATCCTTTAAAATCCAGTAGTTTCCAGTGTCTTTGTGTATCTTGGTTTATCCAGATATATCTAATTTAGTCTCATTTTTAGCTCTTCAGTGTGCCAAAATTGTGCCAAGATATCTTTGCATCTTGTCCACAATAATCTGGTTTTGTCATAACCGTTTCGATAAATATCTGCATGGTTATCCTGTTTTGCTCCATGGATCTAGTAAATCCGTACCTCGACATGCCGCCCCAACACCCTGGCCGCTGCCTCGATCTGGTCCAGCTTGGAAGCATGGCGCAAATCAAAGAGCCGGTCGACCTGCGGCATGTGCCAGCCCAGACGGCGCGCTAGTTCGGATTTCTTGATTCCCTGCTCGGTCATGGCCTGGTATATCCCGAGCTTGGCGCATTCGAGCGCGCTGGGTCGCACTACCGGCCGCCCCTCAGCGGGGGATGGCGTCGGCAGCGGTTTACGTCCGTCCACGTAGAACGATAACGCGGTCTCCAGGGCATCCACGGCCTGGAGCAAAGCCTCGTCCTCGTCCGCGCCGAAAGTGATCGCCTCCGGAACGTCAGGAAAAGTGACCAGGATGGTGCCTTCGTCCGGGGTCAGAGTTACAGGGTAATCAAACATCTTTTTTTCCTCATTTCAAACCAAGTTGTCGTTTAATGGCGGCCTCAAGCCCTTTTCCAAGTTCAGCCGTCCCATGCATGGGCAGGGAGGATTGTTTGCCATTCAGGAAAACCTTCAGGTGCGAACCCTTGCCAGGCTCAAGTGTCGCGCCTTTCTGCTCCAGCCATTTTTTCATTTGCTTCGAATTCATGGATAAATACTAAACACTTCTGTTGTGTTTATCAAGAAATATCGGCCCTTTTATTGACACTTTTTCACCGATTTCAAAATGTCCGCCCCTGCTGAATGGAGATGTGACCATTCAAAAAGGAGCATGTCATGCAGCAAGACCAGATCAGTCCGCTTCTCGCAGAACTGCTTAAGCAATACCCGCCCTTGCTTGACCTCGAGCAAGGCGCTCGAATCCTGAATTATCCAACTGCCAACAGCATCAGGCTGGCATTCTACCGAAGGCGTCTCCCTGTACGGCTCCGGTCTGTTGGCGGACGGTATGTTTTCTTTCTGTCCGATATCGTGGAGTTCCTTGAAACCGGAAAGTCTCAGGAGCAAATCCTGAGGACGCGCCCACCGACCCCTGGTAATAGGCCCGGCAGACCTACCAAGGCGGTGCAAATCGCCAGGCGACAGGCGGAGGGCTGATCATGGCCTACGACCTCGTTGCTTATGCTGAGGCGGTCAGGTGTAAGCAACGCCCCACGCGACGCGAAAACGTTCCGGAACAGTTCACCCTAGTCGCAAGAGTGGAGGCGATTCAGAAGATGGTATGCGAGAAGCGCGAGGCTGGCGGCTTGCTTCCAGACCGTCACCAACAGGATGATTTCTTCGTGGCGGATCTGGTCGGTTACGCCATGAAGGACGATCAAGCCACGATGGAAGCGCCCGTGTTCTCACTCTCCACGCGAGAGGACAAGAAGCTGTGGCGATGGACCAGCAGCGACGGCAAGAAAACCGTCGATGTCGCTCCCGGCTTCTATGGCCGCGCCACGCAGCACGACAAGGATGTGCTGATCTACTGCACCAGCCAGATCGTGGCCGCGCTGAATGCAGGAAAGAAACCGCCGCGTGTGGTGCGCTTCACCGCCTACGACTTCCTTGTGGCCACGAACAGGAACACAAGGGGCGGCGACTACGAGCGGCTGCGCGACACGTTGAACCGGCTTGCCGGGACGCAGATCACGACCAATATCGTGACGGGCAAGAGTCGGGCGGCCAAGGGATTCGGAATCATCGACTCGTGGGAGGTGGTCGAGAAGTCGCCAACCGATGACCGCATGGTGGCCGTCGAGGTCAAGCTATCGGATTGGCTGTTCAACGCGATCAACGCCAAGGAAGTGCTGACCATCAACCGCGACTATTTCCGGCTGCGCAAGCCGCTGGAGCGGCGCTTGTACGAGATCGCCCGCAAGCACGTAGGGCAGCAGGGGCTTTGGGAAATCGGCATCGAGGCGCTGCGCGACAAGTGCGGCAGCACGGTTGCCAGACTGCGCCAGTTCCGGGGCGAACTGGAGAAGATCATCGAGGCCGACACGCTGCCGGATTACCGGCTGACGCTGACGGATGACGGCCAGGTGCGTTTCTACACACGAGACGTGCAGCTGCTTGCCAAGCGCAGATGGATGACTTGAGGAAGAAGCGAGGCCGCAAGCAGAAATCTGTGGATAAGTCGGCTTGGACACGCGCTTTCACACGCGCTTTTATCGCGCTTTCACACGCGCTTTTATCGCGCTTTCACACGCGCCCCACTTCGCGCTTTCACACGCGCAAAACGCCCGTAAACCCGCACCGGTACTAGGTTTACCGAACCCGTAACACGCGCGCGCGTTTTTAACTTTTTAACTTAAGTCTTTAACTGCATGCGGAAGTGTCGAAGAAAGGAGATTTTCCACGGAATTTTCCACGGAATACTGGACAAGCTGCCTTCGTGGCTTTAAAGTTCATCACAGGTGCTGAACACACCTTTCATCGGCGGATGACCGCTCCCGTAAGATAAGCGGTTTTTTTGCGTCCATAGCAGTCTTATGGCCGGGTGGCGCGCAGCCATACAACACCCCTCGGGGGAAATCTGCGGGCGGCCCGATGACCGTGTTCAAGCACCCGGCCGCCTCTCTGAACAGGAGGCGAAATTGAACGAACTCATCGGAGGCCATCATGGCAAGAACCAATTTCACCCGCATTGACACCCCCGCGCAGGCGCTGGAAGCCCTCGACGTGATTTCACGGACCATCGACCGCATTATTGCCGTTGCCATTGCCGGCAACGCGATGAGCGAGAGCGGAGACGATCCGCAGTGTAAACTCTTCGAGGTGATCGAGCACATTGCCCGCATCAAATGCGACCACGAAGTTATGCTCAAGGAATTCATGCAGAGACTCGCAGAGAGCCCAGGGGCCTAAGCGTCAAAACGCCACAGAAGCCATTTTTACGGCGTTTCTCTTGTCGCGCTATGCCCCCTATTGAAGCTGACAGAAAGCGCCTGAAAACGCTTTCTGAGCGGTTTTAGTGTGGAATGCGTGCGTTATATGTCTGGTTTAGGTGTGGTTTGTTTATGCGTTGGGTGTGGTTCCATATGCGGTTTTCAAAATGTCCGGCTTTGCCGAATGGAGATATGGAAGACCCGAAGGGCGCACTTATGCAAACTCTGCGAGTTTGCGTGCGGCCTGCGGCGCTAAACCCCGAAAGGCAAAGGCATGGCAATCTACCACCTCAGCGTCAAGGCAGTATCCCGGTCAACCGGTCGCAGTGCGACGGCTGCCGCTGCCTATCGCGCTGGGTGCGAGATTGTCGACGAGCGCACCGGCGCGATTCACGACTACCGCCGCAAGGGCGGTGTCGAATCTGCCGGGCTTGTCTTGCCTGCTGGTGCTCCAGAGTGGGCCGCTGACCGGGCGGCACTCTGGAATGCAGCCGAGCAGGCCGAGGCGCGCAAGAACTCGACGGTGGCCCGAGAGTTCGAGATAGCTTTGCCCGCCGAGCTTTCCTATGCCGAGCAAGAGCGGCTGGCCCACGATTTCGCACGCGAGATCGTGGAGCGGCACGGCTGCGCGGCAGACGTGGCCATCCATAGCCCCGGCAAGGAGGGCGACAACCGGAACCACCACGCGCACATCCTGCTATCAACCCGCCGCCTTACCCCAGAGGGGTTTACCGAGAAAACCCGCGAGCTGGACGACGCCAAAACTGGTGAAGTGATGCGCTGGCGTGAACGGTTCGCTGAATTGCAGAACGAGCGCCTACGTGAGAACGGGATCGAGGCCTGTGTCGATCACCGCAGCCTTGAGGCGCAAGGCATCGACAACCGGGAGCCGACCCGGCACCTTGGCCCGACCGCTTCGGCCATCGAGCGCCGGACCGGCGAGCCAAGCCGCAAACGGCTGGACTATGAGGCCGAGGCCTCCGAACGGCTAGCGCGGGCCAAGGAAGCTGGGGATCTGGAACGTAAGGCATCCGAAACCGAGAAATCCATTCTCGACCTGTCGGGCGATCTGGCGAAAGCCAGGGCCGAAGCCGTCATAGAGCGCCAGAGGACGCAGCTCGCGAAACTCACCGAGCGCGTGAAAGCGCGAGAGGCTGGCCTCGATGTGTCCGCAGAGATGGACGCCATTGGCCTACCTCGTCGCACTGACGATTCCAAAAAGCGGCAAGTGCCTCCCGCGCTTTATGAGGCATTCGATACTCTCGCCGACTCGGTGAAAGCGGCGAGAGCCGAGCAGGAGAAACAAAAGCAACGGATCCAGGCGCAGATCGACGCTGAAAAATACGACGGTATGCGGTTCTTCCTGAACGGGGTGAATTATCGGGATCCACAATCCTTTGAACGGAATCTTGACAGGCTCCGGAAGGCAGCGCAGAAACCTGAATTCTCGGAAATCGTGGATGCGCAAAATCGTGGTTGGGAGAAATACAGCCGCGAAGCAACCGATACAGCTCGGCGGTCCTGGCTCGACAGCCCGGAAGGATTGGAGAAGCGGGAGAGATATTGGGCGGATCGGGTCAAGGTCACATCATCAGGGCCTTTGTCGTTCTTGCGGAAGAACGATGCCAGGGAAGCGGCAGAGGCATTGGAAAGTGTGCGCATGGTGATCGAGGAGCGGAATGCGGCCGGGCATGCATTCGTTCGGGCTTTCGAGCAAGAGCGCAAGGAGGCTGCGGAGAACTTCGAAAAAGCGCTGCCATACCTCGATGGGGCGCGGGAATCGTTTAACCAGGGCGTGGCAGATCGGGCGGAATTCGACAGACGAGCCGAGGCCCGGCAACAGGAACATAAGCGAACCGAAGCGCAGCGACTGGACGAGCTTGCCGCTGCTGAGAAGGACGAGCGCGAGCGGGAACGAGCCGCAGATGCAAGGGCGACTCCAACTCCCCGGGAAGAGCGGAAGCCTGAAGTGTCGAAAGGGCAATCGCCCGAGATCGACGACAGGATGGATTTCGAGCTATAGGCGGCTGAGGAGCCGCCGTAATGCGTTTTCTGCCGATGCGACTGCCGCGTCCCCGTCGTCGAAGCCTTCGCCGCTCTCAACATGCTCTCCGGCGCGTTCGATGCGCCAGCACCACCCAGCAGCGCACCGGAAGATTTGGGTCACATAGCCGCCCTTCGTCACGATGCGCCCGATGTGGCTGTCCTTATGCGAGGAATCCATGACGCCCCCTTTCGGTTTCCAGTAAAATTTTTTTGCCCTTTTCTCCCGGAAAGGCTTGTTGTACCCACTTCGCCCAGTCGTGGAGAAAGTACGCCGGTTCGTTCTCGATCATCTCGAAGGTCGATCCGATCATGAATGTTGTAAATTCCTCCCGGACCTCGACGGGTATTTCACTGAGCAGGATGCTGGAATTTCGCCAATTCTCGTTCATGTGATCCATCGCTAAATCAGCCTTGCCTCATTCATTTGGCGGCGCGGGCGGAATGCGTTTTGAGCCAATCTTTCAGAGCGGAGTCCATTCTGGTTTGCCAGCCGTCCCCGGTAGAGCGGAAGGTATCCACCACGTCACGGGAAAGCCTGATGGTAATGCGTTCCTTTGTCACCAATGCAAGCGGCCTTCCGCGCCTAAGCGTAGGTTTGACGGCCTCCCATTCCTCGTCAGTCAACGGAATGGCGTCGGGATCGGACATTGCTGCTGCCGTGATCGCCGCATCTTCTTCCGGCGTGGGAATGATTGTTCCTGGTTTAAGCTTTGGCATATCGTTCTATCTCCCTTGGGTTGGCCTTACGAAGACTGATGATGCGCCGGTTACTGGCGCGATCAACGAAGGCCACAAAATACAATCGCAATCCAATGTAGCCGATACCGCACATGCGAGGCTCTCCATAATCCTTTCGATCATCTTCCCAGATCAAGGCCGTCATCCACTCAAGCTCGAATGCCAATGCCAGAGATACGCCGTGCTTGTTGAAATTAGCTTTGTCCTTTTCTGGATCGAAGGTGATATTCATCAATATTATTGTACGTACAAATAATCAAAAATCAACCCAACTTCTTCGCCAACTCTTCTGCCCTCAAGTGAGTGTATCGCTTCAGCATGCTCAGGGTCTTGTGCCCGGTGATGCTTGCCACTTCCATCATATCCAGATTCCCGGACTCAAAAAGCCGGCTTGTGGCTTCGTGCCTCAGATCATGCAGCCGCAAATCGCTCAGAAACGCTTTGTCAGGCATTCTGCCCGTCTTCCTGCAGTCCTCTTCATAAACTGCCCTGGCGCGCTTACACGCCCTTACAAAGGCATGAGTCACGGCGCTCGGCGTCATGCCGAATACCCGCCCGCTAAGCCTGCGCGGAATTGCTTCGAGCAGCTTGACGGCTTGACTTGAAAGCGGGACGGCACGCGCTTCCCCGTTTTTCGTATCCGGCAAAAACAAGAAGCGCTTTTTCAGGTTGATGTTTTTCCAGATAAGACCCACGATTTCGCTCCGTCGCATTGCAGTCTCAAGTTCAAGCTGCAAGATGGCCGGCAGCTCCAGCGATTCTGTCGCCGCGAGAATCGCATCGAGTTCGCCTGGCTGTAGCCGTCTCTCACGGCCCTTCGGAGCCTTGGGCTTCCGTACCGCCGCGACTGGATTCACTAGGCTCTCCATGCCCCATTCCCGGATTGCCGTGTTGAACATATGGGAAATGATGTTCAGTTCTTTGATAACCGTGGCAGGCCCCACTACCTTTAGGCGTTTGTCGCGGTAGGCAGCAACATCCACCCCACGTACGCTTGCCATGGACTTTGCGCATAGCGCTGTATCGGCGCGAAGGATCCCGATCTTGCCTTCTTCAAGCTTTGGCCCGGCGCCCTTTTTCAAGGGGGTAATTTCAATCAGGTAACGTTTCAGGCATTCGTCCAGGGTCGTTCTCTCTGCTTCGCCGTGCGGGCGGAAAACATTCCGGGCCATTTCCGATTCGACGACCGCAGCCCACTTCTCTGCATCAGCCTTGGTTTCAAATGTGCGTGTTTGGCATGGAAATCCTTTTCGCCTAACTTGTGCATGCCACTGGTAATCGCCTTTCTTCCTGATCGTCGCCATGTAAGCCTCTGTGCGGTTTCGAGGCTTCAAGTGTGCCAGAATTGTGCCAGAAACTCAAAATAATGGCGCACAACAGTATATAAACTATGATACATATCAACCTTGCCAAGGTTGGGGTCGCGAGTTCGAACCTCGTTTCCCGCTCCATTTCGAATTTTCACTTATCCAAATCTCCTGTCGGCAAGTCGAGGTAGCGCCAGCTGTCGATTCGATGCTTTTTTTCTTGCGGCGGCGATGATTCTCCCGGTCGCATCCGCCATGATTCATGCGATATGCACATGATATGCGGGGCGCCGCAGCGCTGAATCCGTGAAAGCGATTGTATGCGGGACGCACAGATGTTAGAATTCTGCTCTGCCGAATCCGGGAAAGCGTTCGCTTTCCCTTTTTAATTGAGGGAAGCCTCAGTAGTCGTACGGCGGGGTGGCAGAGTGGTTATGCAGCGGCCTGCAAAGCCGTGGACGCCGGTTCGATTCCGACCCCCGCCTCCATTTGGATTTCCCGCCCGGGTGGTGAAATTGGTAAACACAGCGGACTTAAAATCCGCCGAAAGGCAACTTTCTTACCGGTTCAAGTCCGGTTCCGGGCACCAGCATATAAACGTTTCGCGGGACTTCGCTCTAGATTGGCACAATGGCGACAAGATCGTCGCCGTATTCCGCCAGCAACTCCATTTCGTCGGGCTCGCGGGCGAATGCCACAAGCTCGCAACTGGGACCTTTTCGGACAACCCAGGCGATATAGTCATAGCCGCCCTGGTATGCCTGGGTCTTGATGCCTTCAATCGAGTCCTTCATTTTGACGCAGGCCGGACAAGCGATTTCCTTGATCACATGGATATCTTCCGAAGGGCGCAGGCAGGGAGGGGTTTCGCCCTCGCGCAGGGCTTTTGCCTTGTGGCAGGGAAGTTCCGGTAAAGCCCATGAACGCAGTGCTGTCCCCATGCTTTTTTCCATTCGAGTGTTTCTGGATGAGCAGCGGCGAAACCGACTATTTCCGCAAACTTGTTCCATTTCTTGCCAAGTAATATTAGTATAGTCCGTTTTTATCATCCTATCCGGGATAGGGCGGTTGCGGGTCGCAGGGCGGGAGGATTGCCCTCGCTGGGGGTTCGATTCCTGTTGCTGTAATGAAATCAGACGTTGCAAATTTTTAATGCCATGAATATGCCGCGATACCATTGGAAAAGAAGAGGTACCCAGTTCGTCATACTGCTTCTGCTTGCCCTTGTCCCCACCCTCGGGCTGTTCAGGATCGATCTGGCGTCCGCGAGCTTCGTTATCTTGGGCCACCCAATCTGGTGGTCGAATTATTCATTTTTGGTTGGGATGGCTTTCGTGGTCGCTACTGCCCCCATCCTCACTTATATGACCATAGGTTCCGTCTTTTGCGGGTGGGCCTGCCCGCAGAATCTGCTTTCGGAATGGGCGAATCATCTGACCCGTAAACTCCTCGGAAAACGAGCCGATGTTCGCGTGGGCGGAGAAGGTCTGATCGTTGCAGCCTCCAAAAACAAGGCAATCAACTGGCTGATCCTGGGGCTGAGTTTTCTCGCTGCTTCCCTGGTGCTGGGACTTGTCGTGTTGATGTTCTTCTATACGCGCAGCGACATGTGGAGCTTCATCGCCGGGGGGGAAGCGCGGCAGCCGAGCATGCTCGTGATGTACCTGCTGACATCCCTCCTGATCTTTATAGACATTGCCACGGTTCGCTATTTATATTGCGACTATCCCTGTCTTTATCGTGTCGGTCTGCGGATGTTCAGGAGCCGGGATGCACTCCATGTAACCTATGATGCCTCGCGTTCATCCGAGTGCGAGAAATGCAATTATTGTGCGACAAGCTGCATCACCGATATCCAGCCGACCAATATCAGGATCACCGATACTTGCGTCGATTGCGGCGAATGCATCGATGCGTGCGACCGCCTCCATGCAAAATCCGGAACGAGGGGGCTGCTGAAGTTTGAAATCGGCGAAAGCGGAAGCAGGATGACCTGGCGCAAAATGCTCGGCAAGGCTTTCACCCGTTCCAAATGGCTGGTGGTGGCATTTTTTCTGTTGGGATGCGCCATGATGGTATGGGGGGGCGTCACGCAAAAAACGGTGGACCAGAAAAAGCTGCTGCAGGAGCAGCAAAAAATCCAGAGAATCGCCCATGTTTGCAACAGCCAGTGCGCACAGTTGCAAACATCCTGCAGTGGCAAGAACATCGCAGGGTGCTATCGCGCAGCAGCCTGCAAATGCGCCTGTTCCCTGCAGCAGGATCCGCTTAATGTCCTCGCCGACTCATGGCGGCAATGCGTTCAAAGCAACACTGCGCATGCTCAGGCGATGGGCACGAACTTGCCATTGCAGTCGTCCACACAAAATACCAGGGAACAGCCATGAGCGACATCATCAGCCAGTACAGGATAGAGAAGGAACCCTATTATCGCGCCGTATCGGACGAAGTGGCGCTTTATGAGGCGGCCTATTCGGTCAGGATGCCCATGATGCTGAAAGGCCCGAC